>Ga0316204_10000187_pt1 | contig 253838 bp, 238 predicted proteins | sample 6monrhotite_MG_2_FD_205661 | JGI IMG/M metagenome (GOLD analysis project Ga0316204, IMG submission 205661) | Microbial mat bacterial communities from mineral coupon in-situ incubated in ocean water Damariscotta River, Maine, United States -... | ecosystem: Environmental > Aquatic > Marine >... | reverse complement strand
AAATCAGGACACCGGACAGCGCAGGCATGGCCTCCGAACAGAGAATACTCAACCAACCGTGCCAACCAACAGAAATTAACTCAAAAATCAGTTATTACGCGGCTTCATGAAATATCCGGGCTAGGCACATAGATCCAGTCCGCGAAGGAAAGCCCTATGACGCAAGATTTACAAAAAGCTAAAACGATGACAATCATCGTTACCAAAGGCACACTCGATTGGGCCTACCCGCCTTTCATTCTTGCGACCACGGCGGCGGCTATGGATGTCAAGGTCACCATGTTTTTCACGTTTTATGGTCTGCAACTCTTGAAAAAAAATCTTGATCATTTGCAAATATCAACGCTTGGCAATCCGGCCATGGAAATGCCGATGATGGGCATGCATATGACGATGCCTAATTTTGTGTCCGCCGTCCCGGGCACGGACGCCATGTGCACGACAATGATGAAGAACCTGATTAAGAAAAAAGGGATCGCTTCCATTCCCGAACTTCGTGACGCGGCGGTCGAGGGCGGAGTCGAAATGATTGGTTGCCAAATGACGCTGGACTTGTTCGAATTGCAGACGTCTGACCTGATTGATAATATCGCCATCGGCGGAGCCGCAACGTATATGGGCGAAGCGATTAATTCAGATATCAATCTGTTCATATAAGATACGCGGCCCTGCACACACCCTTAACTGAACGATCAACCCGTTAATTTTCCACTTGACTTATATTCAAATATTCATATATTCAGAGATATGAATATTAAAGAAATGGAAAGCAGTGCGAAACGGGTCAGTGGGCTGTTAAAAGCTCTGTCTCATGAAGGCCGTCTGATGATTCTCTGCCAATTAATCGAGAATGAAAAATCGGTTGGTGACATTGCCCAATCCCTGGACATGCGTGATGCCGCCGCCTCCCAACAACTGGCATTGTTACGCAAGGATGGGTTGGTCGAAACCCGGCGGGAAGGGCAAACCGTTTTTTATTCGGTGACCCGAACCGACGTTCGCCTGCTCATTGAATTTTTATATCTGCAATTTTGTGAAACCCCTAAAGATAAGGAACACTAAAATGAACATGAGCATCGACCGTATGGTCCTCGTCATCGCCGGAACCTTTATATTGCTGAGTCTCGCGTTGTCGCATTATCACAGCCCTTATTGGTTATATTTCACCGCATTTGTCGGCTTAAACCTGTTGCAGGCCGGGGTCACCCGCTGGTGCATCATGGCCAAACTTCTGGCCATGGTCGGCGTCAAAAAAGGCGTGGCATTCGAATAAATTGCACCGGAGAGTGGCAGTGACAATCAACAAGAGCGGCACCATGCGAGCAAATTTCCTGACGCTGCTGCTTATTCTGGCAGTGCCGCTGACCACCCTTGGCACCCCGGCACATGCCGAAGACTTTAAGGTCAAGGTTCGCACGATAGAGGACCGAAAAGCCGTATTCGCGACGGTCGAGAGCCTGGACCGGGTTCTCGCCCGCACGCGCATCAGCGGCACGATCAAAGGGCTGACCATCGACGAAGGCAGCGAAGTTGTCACTGGACAAAAAATCGCCGTTATCACGGACAGGAAATTATCCTTAAAACTTGCCTTTTTGGACACCAAGATGGAGTCCCTGAGGGCCCAACGAAAACTGGCGGCGACCGATCTTGAGCGGGCCGTCTCCTTGCAGAGATCAGGCGCGGCCAGCCAGGCGCGGCTGGATGAAACCCAAACCAGACTGGATATTGTCAACAGTCAGATCGAGTCACTAAAAGCTGAGAAATCCGTTGTTTACCAGGAAGTAGCCGACGGCAATGTGCTCGCCCCCGCCTCCGGTCGGGTGTTGTCGGTCGCCGTCACTAACGGCAGTGTCGTCATGCCGGGAGAAACAGTGGCGGTGATCGCCACGAACAGCTACATACTGCGTTTGCGTCTGCCTGAACGCCACGCCAAATTCATGAAAATTGGTGACAAGGTGTTTGTCGGCGCGCGTGGCGTCGACGCCACTAACGATGATCTGGCCGATGGCGTCGTCCAACAGGTTTATCCTGAAATGGAAAACGGCCAAGTGATCGCCGACGTTAAGGTTGCCAATCTTGGTGACTATTTTGTCGGCGAACGAACGCTTGTCCACGTCGCCACGGGTGCGCGCCAGGTTATCGCCGCCCCTGGCCGCTTTTTTCATCAACGCTTCGGCATTACCTTTGCAACGTTGAAAACCGGCGGCGAGGTCACCTTACGCCTGGGGTTACCCCTAAAAGGCGGATCGGAAGGTGACATAGAGGTCCTATCGGGCTTAACAGACGGCGATATTTTGGTGTTGCCATGAAGCTTGGAATTTCGGGGCATCTTACTCAGCTGTTTATCCGCTCTCCGCTGACCCCTCTGCTACTGCTATCGACACTATTGGTTGGCGTCATCGCGCTGGCGGCGATGCCCCGCGAAGAAGAACCACAGATCAGCGTACCTATGGTCGATATCCTGATCAAGGCCGATGGTCTTAAGGCCGTCGATGCGGTCGAACTGATTACCGAACCCCTTGAAGATATCATCAAGGGGATCGATGGGGTCGAGCATGTCTATTCTCAAACCAATGATGACCGGGTTCTGGTGACGGCACGTTTTCTGGTTGGTACCGACGAAGACCGGGCGACGTTGCGCGTTCATGAAAAAATTCGCGCAAATATGTCGCGCATCCCCATTGGCATTCCTGAGCCGCTGATCATCGGTCGCGGCATCAACGACGTCGCCATCTTGGTGCTGACGCTGTCGCCCAAGGATGGTGACGAGAAACATTGGGATTCACGGGCACTTTATCGTCTTGCCGACGAAGTCCAACATGAACTGCTCAAAGTTGATAATGTCGGCCTAACTTATATGGTTGGCGGCAGTGCCGATCAAATCCGGGTCGAACCTGACCCGGAAAAACTGACATTGTTTGGCGTTACCCTGACGCAGTTGGTCACAAAAGTTAAATCCGCAAACCAGTCTTTGCTGGCAGGTGAATTTCGCCAAGCCGGACGCACCTTGCCAGTGGTCGCTGGCCAGACCCTACAAGGTGTCGCCGAAATCGGCCAATTATTAATTACGACCCACGACGGGCGACCGGTATATGTAAAAGATGTCGCCAATATTTTTGCCGCACCGCAAAATGAAGACAGCCGTGTGTGGCAGTATTCCGCCGACAAAAAAGGGCAGTTCCAGCCCCGCCCCGCCATCAGCATTGCATTTGCTAAACGCCAAGGGGCCAACGCCGTCACGGTTGCAGAAAACCTTTTACAACGGATGGAACTAGTCGGCACGCAATTGTTGCCCGATTCGATTGACGTCGCCGTCACCCGGAACTACGGCAAGACCGCCAGCGCCAAAGCCAACGAACTTTTACTGCACCTCATCAGTGCCACGGTCACTATCGTTTTAATTATCGCCGTATTCATCGGATGGCGTGAAGGTATTGTCGTTTTAGTGGTCATTCCGGCGACCATCTTATTCACCTTTTTTCTGTCTTGGCTGATGGGGTATACGATCAACCGGGTCAGTATGTTTGCCTTGATTTTTTCAATTGGCATATTGGTTGATGACGCCATTGTTGTGGTTGAAAACATCGTCCGCCACTGGCGAATGAAGGATGATCGTGACCCGGTTACGGCGGCCGTAGAAGCCGTTGCCGAGGTTGGTAACCCAACGATTATTGCCACCCTGACCATTGTTGCTGCCCTGTTGCCAATGATGTTTGTGTCGGGAATGATGGGACCTTATATGGCGCCGATCCCGGCAAACGCGTCTGCCGCCATGCTGTTCTCCTTTTTTGTTGCCGTGGTGATCACCCCTTGGCTTTTACTCAAGCTTAGAAGCAAAAAACAATTCGACGATAAACAATCTGCGCATGCCCATGACAACGGAGGAATGCTGGGGTGCGTTTACCGCGCGGTTGCGATCCCCTTATTCAAAGGGCGCCGTCGCTCCATTGTCTTTTTGCTTGTCGTAACGGTGACGACGATCGCCTCCTTTGGTTTAATTGCCACCAAAAACGTTACCGTCAAACTTTTACCCTTCGATGACAAATCAGAACTTCAAGTGGTTGTCGATTTACCCGAAGGGCGAACCTTGGAAGATACCGAACGGGTGCTGTTTGCGGCGGCTCGAATTCTTCGAACCGTACCAGAACTAACCGACATCCAAATTTATGCAGGAACATCTGCGCCCTTTGGGTTTAATGGGCTGGTCCGACATTCCTATTTACGTAACCGCCCGGAATTGGGTGACCTTCAGGTCAATCTGACACCCAAGGAAGCCCGCAGCCGACAGAGCCACGCCATCGCCGTCGACATCCGCGACAGGCTAAAAAAGGCCCTGACCCTGCCTGCCGGGTCAGTGATTAAAGTCGTTGAAGTGCCGCCCGGCCCACCGGTTTTGGCAACTTTGCTGGTCGAAGTGTACGGGCCGGATGGCGACAGCCGCCGCCATACCACCGACCTGGTAAAGCAGGCCTTCAAGAAAGTCGATTTTGTCGTCGACGTTGATGATTCCATCGGCGTTCCCGCAGATCGGCTAAGAATTAAGATCGACAATGAAAATTTGGAATTTCACGGTGTCGAAGAAGTCGATGTATACGACACCATTAAATCACTGGTTGGCGGCGTCAGCGTCGGGTATTCCCACCGTGGACACGGCGCCAACCCGATTGAAATCAGTATCAAGCTGTCAAAAGCCAGCCAATTTCCTGGGGAACGGTTTCTATCGACGCCGGTGCCGTCAAAAAACGGCGTTGTCGAACTGGGTGATCTGGTGGTTCTTAGTTATGAAAAAGCCTCATATCCAATTTTTCGCCGCGACGGACGCTTTGCTGAAATGGTCTCAGCCGAACTGGCCGGGCGCTTTGAAGCCCCGATCTACGGCATGCTGGCCGTCGAAGATGCCTTAAAGTCCCTACAAGTCGGGGAAACGGCCATCGACGTTCGGTACCGTGGTCAACCACAGGATGAATCGCGTCCGTCCGCGTTGTGGGACGGCGAATGGGAAATCACCTATACGACATTTCGCGACATGGGTTTGGCCTTCGGGGTCGCCTTGATTGCCATTTATTTGCTGGTCGTCAGCCAATTCAGAAGCTTTTTGCTGCCATTGGTCGTCATGACGCCCGTCCCGTTGACGTTGATCGGTGTTATTGTCGGCCACTGGTTGTTTGCCGCGCCGTTTACGGCAACATCCATGATCGGATTTATTGCCTTAGCCGGCATTATTGTCCGCAACTCAATACTGCTGGTCGATTTTATCCGCATTCAGCAAGCCCAAAACAAATCCTTGCGTGAAAGTTTACTGGAGGCCGGCGTAATCCGGTTTCGCCCCATATTCCTGACTGCCGTGGCGGCCATGGTTGGGGCGGCATTCATCCTGCTCGACCCGATCTTTCAAGGGCTGGCAATTTCACTGCTGTTCGGGCTGGCATCGTCAACCGCACTCACCCTTCTGGTGATCCCGGCCATATATATTTGGTTACGAGATGACGGAATCGAGCTGTCGGTCGATGGGCAGGAAAAACCAACCGTCACGGGAACACTTTGATGCGGCGCGGCGGGGTGTCTGTCTTCAGTCAACCACGGGGGGCGCCGGAAGATCAAACTGACAGCTTGACCCGTCAGTCACCGTTTCCGCGTGCACCGTCAAGGCGGCTGTCAAACTCATCGACGTATCAATCACCCAGCGCACTTGCACTTCAGCCAACCGGTTTTCGGCGGCCACGGTTTCCGGCAAAATATGCTGCTGTAGAAACCCAGCCACACCGGCCAGGGCCCGCCCAGTGATTTTGGCGTCTTCGTATGGCACGTCAATCGTGGCTGACGCTTCGAGATTGTCGGCAAACGACTCAAGTGCTGCCATCATTGCCGAAACCTCCGCCGATTGTCGCTCGGTCCGCGTAGCAACAAACCGCAACTGGGCAACATAGAAATCGTATGCGGGCATGTTAAGTTCTCTCGCGCTCAGAACGCTTTGTAGGTCGAAGACAAAAAATATTTCCAGCCAAACATTTATTGGGCATTCCAGAAGCAACCGTACCGATTTTGCCTCATAAAGAACACATTTCAGCTTTATGTCATAATTGTGAAATAAGTATGTGACATATTCATGAAAATCTTAAAAAATGTCATTGATCGCTGGATATCTTCGCAAAAAACGTCTAGTTGTGCGGCAAAATTTTTTTTAGATTCATTCTAACCTATTCCATAAAAACCAGACGTGTTACATAAACTTCACACACCAATCCACACTGTTGACTGACCAACGGACGAGTAAGAGGGTTATATAATAATGACGATCAAGTTGAAAATTTTTTCCATTCTTGGCTTAATTCTGATCCTGGCCTGGACGGCGATCGGCATCGCTGTCACTAAATTATCTGCGCAGAGCCCTGGCCTCACAAGAACTGAAGCTCAGGTTGGTCAAATGGCCAATTCAGCCATTCCCCTACTCGTCGCCATCAAAGGCATCAGTGCGGATGTGATCCAGGTTCAGGGGTGGCTAACAGATATCGCCGCAACACGTGGCTTGCCGGGGTTTGACGACGGGTTTGCCAAGGCGGACGAATTTGCCAAAAAATTTACGGCTGATGTCAAGCTTTCCCGAGGATATGCAAAATCCATGGACTTGACGGAAGTTCTCAGTGCCTTGGATGCTTTAGAGGCGGCATTTAAGCCGTTTTACGCAGGCGGCATCAAGATGGCCCAAGCCTACATCGACGGTGGCCCCGCAGGCGGCAACTCACAAATGGGAGACTTTGACGCCGTTGCAGAAAGAATGGGGAAAGCCACGGAAAACGTGTTGAAACTAGTTGACGCCCACACCTTGGGAATGTTGAACGACCTGGAAACCTTGACGAAAGCCGTTCATAGCAGCAACTCTGGCCTGATCACTTTGTTGGTCACCCTAACGATTGCCATTGCTGTGGTCATGGCGGGTGGCGTTTTTTATCTCTATACAGTGCTCACCAAAAGCTTCCATGATCTGCACAGCGATGTTGCCGTTGTGATGTCTGACGACACGACGCTTGATTTTAGTCTTAACCCCGAGCGCACGGATGAGCTGGGTCAGGTCGCCTTGGCCCTTATCCAGTTTCGCGCCAGCAAACAAGCTGCCAAGGCAGCGGAACTGGCGGAAGTGGAGGCAAGGCATCAACGCCAAATAGAGCGCCGTCGCCAAACGCAACAGATCGCCGACACCTTCGAAAGTTCGGTTGGGCACGTTGTTCAATCCGTTTCGGCGGCGGCGAGCCAAATGCAGGGGTCAGCGCAAGAAATGGTAACCACCGCCGACCGAACCAATGCGCAAGCCGGTAACGTCGCTTCGGCCTCAGAAGAGGCATCATCGAACGTTCAAACCGTGGCAAGTGCAGCAGAGGAACTGTCGGCGTCAATTGCAGAAATTACCCGTCAGGTGACCGATTCACTGTCAGCCAATTCGCAAGCTGTATCAAAAGCCGATAAGTCGCAGGAAACGGTACAACAACTCGTTTCCTCAGCTCAAAAAATTGGCGACGTTGTTGAACTGATCTCTGATGTCGCCGAACAGACAAATTTGCTGGCACTGAACGCAACCATTGAAGCCGCGCGCGCCGGGGAAGCGGGCAAGGGATTTGCCGTGGTCGCCTCAGAAGTAAAAAACCTGGCCAATCAGACGGCTCGGGCAACCGAAGAAATTCGCGATCAGGTTGGTAATATTCAAAGCGTTGCAGAAGAAGCCGCAAACTCAATTCGTGATATTGGCGACAGTATTTCCATTGTCAGCAACAACACCACCAGTATATCGGCATCCGTTGAACAACAAGATTCTGCCACCCAGGAGATTGCCCGAAACGTCGAACAGGCCGCTGCCGGAACCCATGACGTTGCCGAGAATATCAATCTCGTCACGCAAGGTGCGTCCGAAACCGGTTCAGCGGCATCGGAAATCTTATCTTTCGCCAGTGACTTGGCGAAGCAATCAGAACATCTGAGTGACGAAGTGGCGAAGTTTTTATCGGAAATCCGCAAGGAAGAGGCTACGGTTTAATCCTCTACGCGGGATGGCAACGGGCGCATTTTATACGCGCCCGTTAATCCATAGAAACTGAGGCTGAAAATCATTGAAGGACGGCGTTTCGCCCTACCCTCCCCTACGGGATGGCGTTACGCAATTGTTTGACGATTGACTGGTCAACGAGCGAGGGAAGAATTCCCTGCAGGGCGATGAACACGCGTTCTGCGCCACCGGGCAGAATCACACGGGCATCGCGCTCGACACCATCCAAAATCCGGCGGGCGATGGTTTCAGGTTGATCAACGGTCATTGCAAAGGGTTCTGCGAGATGCTCAGACCCGTTCATCGCTGCCGTTGCTGTGGCCCGGGGTGCCGCATAGGTGACGCCGATTTTAGCATCCTTTAGTTCACGCCGCAGCGCATCGGAAAACCCGCGCAAACCAAATTTGCTGGCGGAATATACGCTAAAAAGCGGGAAGCCGATTTGACCGAACATTGACCCCACATTGACGATCCGTGACGGAGCAGCGATTTTTAGCAAATCAAGCATATCTCGCACCATCGCCATCGGTGCCAGCAAATTGGTGCGAATGACAGCGGCCATATCGTTATCGTCAAGCTGGCTAATCGGACCGACGACCTGAACCCCAGCATTATTGATCAACAGGTCAAGGTGACCAAAGATGAGGCGGATTTCGTCACGGATTCGGCGACGGTCGGTATGGTCAGTGATATCGGCGACCATCACGTGCCCCCGGCTCGGGTCGCTCAATTGATCCCGCGTTTCAGTCAGCGCGCTTTCCCGCCGACCGACCAACACAACATCCATCCCCCGCTCAACGGCAAGCATCGCCAGAGCACGCCCGATACCGGACCCGGCCCCGGTGACAAGTGCGCACCGTCCATCAAGCTGCATGAGGAACCCGGGCGGCTTTTCGTTTATCCAGAGCGCTAAATATTCCGCCGAACAGGTCATACATCACTTTTGTCGTGGCGATGATAGCCTGTTGGTGATGAGGTTCAGAAATCCCGTTCACCAATTTTTCGAAGAATGCCACATGGTCAAGGTCAAGCGCTCCATGCGACGTCAGATATTGAAAGCCACCGTCCTCCAATTTTCGGTCAAGCGAACCGGCAATCGACTTTGCCGCTGAATCCGCCAGGACAACCGACATTCCTTCCAACACATGAACCATACCGAGCAGACAATAAGGTGAAATATGTTCAATTGCGTAATAGGCATAACCAACCATCGCCGCGCAAGCCGCACTGGGGTCACCGGATGCCACTTGTTTAGGATCGCCGCCGAGGGCCGCGATATCATCAAGAATCCAGAGTTCATGCCCTTTTTCCTCGTTGATGTAATCAAACAGCGCGTTCTGGTAATTGCGATCTTCCGGACCGCATCGGGACGCCGCTAACGCCAGCAAATTACAGGTGTGCTTGACGTGATGATAGGCTTGCTCCAGATATTTGATGTATAAGGTCATCGGCACACCATTGTCCAATGTGCTCTGGATAATTGGTATGGACTGAAAGGACTGACGATTGTCTTCTGTCTGTGTTACCAGTTGATCGTAAAATGTCATGGGTTTTCCTTTTGTGTATTAAGCTGAACAGAAATTGGCATCAATGACATGGCGGTTAACCCGCCCGTTATCGCCAACAAAACCGTATTCAAGAAAAGAGGCCTCTTCGACCAGGATAAATGCGCCCGGTCGGGCATAGGTCGGGGCTTCGCGGCATAAGTCTTCAATAAGACTGGATACATCGGATGAGTCGGCGCAATCAAACCAGGCTTGGCCTTCCATAGATGGCACGACAACGGCACTTAACGTGGGTTTTCCCTGGCCGATGACGATGCATCGACGGATGCGCTTATCTGCCGTTATCATGGCTTCAATCCACTCAGGGGTAACGTTTCGCCCGAGGGATGTCACCAGCATATTGTCGGCCCGCCCTTGCACATGAAGAAACCCATCTTCATCTAGGAACCCCATATCCCCCGTGTGCCATCGACCGTCGATGTCTTCACGACCAAGATATCCGGACATCACAGCTGGCCCGTCAACAATAATTTCGCCCTGCTCAATCGTCACCGATAATGTCGGTAGCGGACGGCCAACGCTGCCCGGACGATCCGCGCCGGGCGCATTAACCGCAACCACTGAACAACATTCAGACAACCCATACCCTTCAAAGGCCGGAACACCGACGTCCCGCGCCATCAGGGTTAGCGACATCGGAACATGGGCGCCACCGACGGCGACGAACCTAAGACTGGCCGGGGCCTTCGCCTTCATCAGGCCAAGGGCTTTCACCCACCCCTCGAGGATATTTGGAACCAGCACGGTAATGCTGGGTTTAATTGTATTCACCGCCTCAATGAAGGGCATTATGTCGCCACCAAGTGCCGCCAAAGAAGCCCCGGATGCGATAAAACTACACGCGCCGACATGAATCGGAAGCAGTATACCGGTAATTTGTTCGAGCAATAAGGAAAACGGCAGAATACTCAGATAGCGATCATCCGGGCCCGGTAATATCGTCGCCGCCAGGGCAAGCACACTCGCCGACACCTGTGTCGAACCAAGACGGACACCTTTCGGTGCGCCTGTGGTCCCGGAGGTGTAAATAATCACCTGCCATTCTGCGGTGTAAGCACTAACGTCAAGGTTTGCCTGAATTTCTGAAATTTCGAGCGTGCTCATATCTGGAGATATGCTTTTAACGCGCTCAGGCGCGCTCCCCAGCACCGCATCAACCCCGGCATCAGCGATAATATGCTGAAGCTGCTGATTGCTAAAAAACGGTGGCAAAGGAACGATGGTTTTGCCGGTGAACATCGCCGCTAAATAGGCAACGACCCAGTCGATTCCATTGGCCTCCAAAATCCCCACCGTCGGACCTGCCGTCTGCAACACTCCCGCCATGCCGCCAACCCGCCGCGACAACGCGCCATAGTCCAAGGACTGCTCGTCATCGACAAAGGCAATCGAATTTGGGCGCTTGGCCATATGTTCAAATAAGTCGGTGATCATAATTAGGCGACCAGCAACTGGGGTTCAGTGTGAGGCTGGGATCGGTCGTTAGCGACGCTTAGGCGACATTTTGCATGCTGTAGAAAGGTATCGTCCAGGGCACATACCCAAGGATTGCTTTCATAATAACTTCCCCAGTCATCCGGGTTGGAAACGCGCGATTTGTCAGCACGTGACATTTCCAATAAAGGGATACGGGTCGCCTTGAGAACGCGGCGAAGACGCTGCGTCGCCGTAAACACACAAAACCGAATGCCGCGTTCACGGCCATAGGCAATAATTTCACGCATTAGCACAAACGACGCACCCATCCGAACACTGGCAAGGTTCGCGACCTCAAGAATATTCTCGCGGCAGACTTGCTCACGAATTGAATTGGAAATCACGTTCTGGATCGTATCATCCAGGTAAGTCTCCGAAAAGCAGTCGCGCAAACCAACCCGCAAACCTGCGGCGCAATAGGGTTTGCCATCGGCATTAACCAGCGCGACGAGAAGGTCAGGAAAGGTCGAAATGTTTGCCCCGTATTGGGTGGCGTAAACACTTTTCACCAATTTCTCGGTTGCGCGTCTTAAGGGGTGTCCGGGTAAAATGATTTTAAAATTTGCCATGGAACCAATCCAACTTGTTATGTTGGATCGCACTTTGGTGAGTCAAACTTACGATCCGCTTACGGAGAATGACAGGTCAATAATAAATTTCGAGCCGGCCGGGTTTCCGGCCTGATCCAGCCTGTCCACAATCGAAACTTGACCACCGTGCGCACGCACGATTCCTTCGACAATAGCCAAACCAAGCCCGGCACCGCGCTCAGACCGTTCTGCCCGCCAAAACCGTTCAAACACCTTTTCGCGATGCTCATCGGGTATTCCCGGGCCTTGGTCGGAGACACTGAGCACGCCTTCAGTCGATACCGTTATTTCCACCGTCGTTCCCTGCGGTGTATATTTCAGCGCGTTTTCAACCAAATTTCGAACGGCGTGTCCCAACAGTTCGGAGTTTCCAGGGATCAGTACTGGGTTTTCCGCCCCGGCAACTGAAATCGACCGACTGTTCTCGATGGCAATCGGACCAAGGTAGGTCGCCGCCTCAAAGGCGACTTTAGCAAGGTCAACGCGCTCGTCATGGCCGATACTGATGGCCTCAAGCTGAGAGACCCTTAACAATTGGCCGACCAGCCTGTTCATAACACGAATGTCTTGGCGCAACGGCTCCGACTCGTCCTTATTACTCAACTTGCCAATTCGTGCCGTCAAAACGGCCAGGGGGGTACGCAATTCATGTGCGGCATTTGCGGTAAATTCCCGCTGCATTTGAAACCCTTGCTCCAGCCGTTCAAAGGCCTGATTGATCGTGCGTACAAGTGGCAGAATTTCCGACGGCAATTGATCTTCGCGAAGCCTGATGTCGGTCGTTGAGGGGCCGATTTCCGCAGCCTGCGTCTGAACCAACCGCAGTGGTCGAAGGCTAAGTGCAATTATTATAATATTGGCGACCAGCAAGATAATCAGCAGCGCAACAAAAATACCAGCCGACGTTTCAATGAATTCCTCAACAACCGTATCGAACAGCACATCGCCATGCAATGACCCCTGCGTAACGTTGATCCAATAAGACTTGCCGGCAAAATCAAATCCGATGGTCGCGCCATAAATCGGCTTTCCGTCCTCTACTCCGGTTTTTCGAAAGTAATTTATGTCGTTCGACAATTGTGATATGTCGATTTCGTCAACAGCCGTCAGTTTGTGTGATGCCAATAGCACCTGTCCCGATTGACTGAAGACGACGTATGCAAAATCATTTGGGTCTTCGTACAGTTCCAAAAACACACTCGTCGCATTAAGCGTGAGGCGGCCCTGGTCATCGACAGATAAATGGCTGATCACGTCTTTGGCCTGCGATGAAAGTGTCGTCTGACGCATCCCTTTGACGGTCCCTGACAATCGGTGGGTCAGCGCAAATATGGCAATCGCAATCATAATCAGCGTTGGTAGGGTCAGCCCCCAAATCAATGTTTTGATCAGGGATTTATGACCGCCTAGCGGCTTGCTCATCAGAGGGACGCCCCGGCTGAGGTCTCGGACGGTTTTTGTGCCAGCAGATAACCGACACCCCGGAGAGTGTGGATTTCCACATCAGCACCTGCGTTGCTCAGAATTTTTCGCAATCTATGGATCGCCACTTCAATTGAATTTGTACCGCCGGCCTCTCCGAAACCATAAAGTGCATCTTCCAGCATTCCCTTCGTCGTGACGTTACCCGCCCGGCGCACCAGATATTCAAAAACGTCGCGTTCTCTGGGCGTGAACATGATCGTATCGCCGCTCACTTTAATCTCTCGGGTGTGCGTATCAAAGGCTACATTTCCGACCTCCAGGACAAAATCGACTGTTGTCCCCGGACGGCGCAATAGCGCCCTGATACGGGCAACGAGCTCGGTCATTTCAAACGGCTTCAGCATATAGTCATCAGCACCTCGATTGAGCCCATCAACACGGTCTGACAACCCATCGCGGGCTGTCAACACCAGGACCGATGTACTGTCATTGTGCTTACGCATATGGTCGAGAACGTTCAGTCCATCGTCGTCGGGCAAACCCAGGTCCAGGACGACGGCACTGTAGGTACTGACAGCCAGCGCCGCCAGCGCTTCGTCGGCAAGGGTAACGTGATCAACGCCAAATCCTGCCTCTTTCAAGCTGTCGCATACGAGGCTGGCGAGTGTTTCATTGTCTTCGACCAGTAAAATTCGCATAACAGCACCTTTTTTTTTGCCGAGTTGCTTACTTCAAAACATATTCGATATCAGATCCGTCGGATCCCTTAAAGCCGACTTTCACCAACGTTCCATCAGGACCATACCAGACGTCTCGCTCCAATCCGCCCGCAATATTGAAATGTTTTGCCATGACTTCAGTAGAACCGACCATGACTTTTTCTTCTTTTATGAACGTCGTATTGATATTCATCCGATGACCATCGAGGGTATTTAGGATTGACGTTTTACCTGGACGCGCAAGATCCGGGTGCCACAGGCTCGCCGGGATAATCCCGGAAGGCACCGTACTTGACCTACCGTCACCATTGATATTAAGCGTCGCCGCTTCTCCTTTGACGGTCAAATTATGTTTCGTTCCGTCATCATCGGTGCTCGACACTAGCATTGTCAGCTTGCCGTTTTGCCAAACTTCCCGGCCTTGATGATTGAAGTGGTAGACGGGAACGAACAGCACGGTCACCTCAACATCCGTCTTAATCTCAACGCCGACGCGGTCTCCGGCGCGTGAGAACTTGATCACATGAGAGCCAATCTCTTCGCCCTCCCGCATGACCGTAAAATTAAGCGAGGTCCCATCTTTGACGCCAATTTTAGTTGCTTCTGCCGGCGCTGATGTGGAAAAAGCGGTCAGGAAAACAGCAAATGACAATATTAGGGCGTTTAATCCCGGCGTAAGGCGGTTCATGATAATCCTCCAGAAAAGAATGCAGTGCGAAGCCGCAGGTGAAATGCCCTTTCAAACTTACGATCAGCTTACGAAACTATAGGGCTGCCATCTTTTACTGACTGACAGGCTTACCATCTATGGCTGGGGCATTTATGCCAATCGTCGAAAGAGATTCTGGTGCGGCTAGCAAATGTCGATTAAGGCGACGCTCGATCCATCCCCACAGATGAACGAGAACATAAGAAAGGATCAGGTAAATAAGTGCTGCGTATAAAAATATTTCGATCGCGAAGGTGCGTGAAAAAATTTGACGCGCCATGCCCATCAGATCGAATAGAGTCACCAATGAAACAATGGCACTGGACTTGATCATTAAAATGATTTCGTTTCCATAGGCCGGGAAGGCTATTCGAAAGGCCCTTGGAATGACCACGTAGCGATAGACTTGAAAACGCGACATGCCACTGGCCCGCGCCGCCTCAACTTCGCCAAGGGGCACGGCTTCAATACCACCGCGTAAAATTTCCGCCGTATACGCACCGGTATTTAGGGCAAACGAGATGACCGCACACCAATAAGCCTCACGCAGAACCGGCCATAGGAACGAGTTGGTAACGACGTCAAATTGCCCAAGCCCGTAATAAATCAAAAACAATTGAACCATCAGTGGCGTACCACGAAAGAAAAAAATGTAGGCGTAGGCCGGAACCCAAAAAATCGGACGGCGTGATGTTCGTAAGGCGGCCATCGGTATGGCGATACATAATCCAATGAGTCCAGAAACGGCGACAAGGTTAATCGTCAGCCCTGCCCCCTTAAGCAGATCAGGCACCCGTTTCAACACGTCAAGATAGAAATCCCAATCCGCCATATGTCAGGCCCGCCTAACGCCACGGTTGGACCAGCGCTCAGCAAAATGGAGACCGACCATGGATACGGTCGTCAGCAGCAGATAAAGCACGGCAGCTGCGAGGTAGAAATTAAATGGCTTGTGGGTGATCTGTGCACCGATACGCGCTGTTCGCATGATTTCGTCTAGGGCGACCACGGAAATCAAAGCTGTGTCTTTCAGCATATTCAGCCATAGATTACCCAACCCAGGAAGCGCATAACGCATAACTTGCGGGGCCTGGACGTGAATGAGGATTTGTATTCGGTTCATGCCGCAGGCCCGTGCGGCTTCAACCTGACCCACCGGAATAGCCATGAATGCACCGCGAAAGACCTCGGTCGCAAAGGCTCCAAAAACAAGACCAAGAGCGATGGTGCCAGAAAGAAACCCGCTAATTTCGATATAAGCCTGTTCGCCCCAAACCAGGGCATAAACTTTTTGCGATAGGATTGATACGCCGAAATAAACGATCCAGATCACCAACAATTCGGGCGTGCCACGGATAAAGGTTGTGTAAAAATTTGCCGCCTTATTGGCAACCAAAGACCGCGAGAATTTCCCCCAAGCCCCAAGCACCCCCAACACCAGCCCGACGGCCAGAGAGGCCAGCGCCAATCGGATCACCAGCAGCGTAGCGTGGGCGAATTCGTCGGCGAAGCCGGTGTCACCCCAGGCGAGACCTTCAATCATAAATATCGGTTCATTGGCTAAATATTGACATCACGACCTGTACGCCACCGCATCCGTGGCGGTGGCGGTGGCGTACAGTCGTTCCGGTCACTATTTCTTCAGTAAATACTGAAGGGGAAGTATTTGGCATTTATCTTTTTATAAGAGCCATCGGCAACGATTGCCGCAATCGCTTTATTGAGCATCTTGGTCAATTCGGGGTCGCCCTTGCGAACGGCAATGCCGGTACCCTCGCCGAACCATTTGGCCTCTGTCAGAATATTTCCGGTGAATTCACAACACGAACCGCCTTTGCCAAGCCAATCGATCATGATCAGTTTATCAGCCAGCATCGCATCAAGCCGTCCGGACATCAGATCTAGATTTGCCTGTTCTTGGGTGTCGTAGAACTTCAGGTTTGATCCCTTATAAACATCTTCCAGGTAATTGGCAGTCGTCGTTGCTTTCTGTGAGCCGACGTTTTTGCCTTTAAGACCTTCGGGAGAGACGTCAAGGGTCGAGCCCTTTTTGACGATAAACTGAGCTGGCGTGGTGTAATATTTATCGGTGAAATCAACCCGCTTGGCACGTTCTTCCGTGATTGTCATCGACGCGATAATGGCATCATACTTGTTCGCCAGCAGACCGGGAATAATACCGTCCCAATCCTGGGCGACGAAGGTGCATTTGACGTGCATTTTTGCACACAAGGCATCGGCGATATCAATATCAAAACCGACCAACTTGCCACTGGCGTCAACGTTATTGAATGGAGGGTACGCACCTTCCGTACCAACACGGACGGTTTTCCATTCTTTAGCCATGGCTTGGCTGGCACCAACCGCCATCACCACAGCGGCGGCGGCAATACCAATTTTTTTCAAAACACTCATTTTTTGTTCTCCTGTTTTATTTTCTGTTTTTGTTGGGTAAAACACCAACGAGAGCCGCTCAAAATAAAATCAAGCCGTCCCCCAGTTATCGTTGCTCAGAAATTGCTTGAAGCGATCCGAACTCGGATGGGTAAACACCTCTTCAGGCGGGCCAAACTCTTCAACCCGCCCTTCGTGCATAAACATAACCGCCGACGAAACCTCGCGGGCAAAGGCCATTTCGTGGGTCACGACCAGCATGGTGCGCCCCTCGGCGGCCAAATCGCGCATAACTTTCAGGACTTCGCCGACCAATTCCGGATCAAGCGCCGACGTCGGCTCATCAAAGAGCATCACGGTTGGGTCCATCGCCAATGCCCGGGCAATGGCGGCGCGCTGTTGTTGGCCCCCTGACAAGTGGGATGGATAATGGTCCCGCTTATCGGCAATTCCAACCTTATCGAGATAGGCTTCAGCGCGCTCTCTGGCGTCAGTTTTTGATCGCTTCAAAACCACTGTCTGCGCCAAGGTGACGTTTTCAAGAACCGTCAGATGGGCCCATAAATTGAAGCTCTGGAACACCATGCCTAGCTTAGCGCGAATGCGTTCGACTTCTTTATGATCGACAGGTTCGGCCAGTCCATTTTTGGCTTTGCGCATGCGGATCAATTCACCATGGACCGAGACGTGACCTTCATCAGGCATTTCCAGCAGATTGATGCAACGCAATAGGGTACTTTTCCCCGAACCACTACTGCCTAAGATCGAGACAACATCGTGCTCGTTGGCGGTCATTGATATGCCCTTGAGAACCTCCAAAGAGTCAAATCGCTTATGAAGGTTTTCAACCGCCAAGGCCGTTTCAGTCATGGGATGTCCGTTCGAGCACCGTATGAAGGCGCCAAGATAGGAATATTTGAGGTATGAAACAATAGCTGTTTCACTAATCGAAGCGCACGCGTCAACCGCTGCCAACCAACCGGCAAAAACATATAGCGTTCGTTGTCCTTCGTCAGTATAGGTTAGCGGGCGATCATTTATTAAGCAGGACCTCCACAAATGCAGCTACCGACCATCCGCACGCCTTATTTGCTATTTTTGGGGGACTCACCCGATCAGCTTACGGCAAAAACAGCCATTGGCATCGCCCACTGGCGACCTGACCTTTGCCTCGGCCAATTGCGTCTTGCCGGTTGTCAGGCCGATACTGGCGTCCCGGATATGTCGATCCCAGACGCGGTTGCAAAGGGTGTTGGCACATTGGTCATCGGTGTCGCCCCAATGGGCGGTGCCCTGCCTGCCGCCTGGGTCGGAACCGTTGTCGAAGCCCTAAAGGCTGGTCTGGATATCGCCAGCGGTCTCCATTCACGTTTGGCAGGCATTCCAGCGATTGCCGAGGCCGCCGCGCAAAGCGGTCGCCAAGTTTATGACATTCGTCACCCAACCGTCGAACTGCCCGTCGGATCTGGTGATAAGCGGTCAGGCAAACGGCTGCTGACGGTGGGGACGGATTGCTGCGTTGGCAAAATGTTCACAGCATTGGCCATTACCCGGGAATTGCAGGCCCGCGGGGTGAAAGCCGATTTTCGCGCCACAGGCCAAACCGGCATCTTCATCGCCGGAAGCGGCGTATCGGTTGACGCCGTGGTTGCCGATTTCATCTCTGGTGCAACGGAATTGTTATCACCGGCCAACGACCCCGAACACTGGGATGTCATCGAAGGGCAAGGGGCGGTGCTCCACCCATCCTACGCAGGCGTCAGTTTGGGCCTACTGCACGGATCACAGCCTGACGCCTTGGTCGTCTGCCATGAGGCCGGTCGCACGAGAATGGATTGTCTGGAGCAGCACCCTGTACCCTCATTCGAACAGACGATACAGGCCAACCTGTCGGCGGCAAGGGTTACCAACCCGGATGCCCGAGTTGTTGGCATCGCACTCAATACCCGCCATCTGACAGAAGAGCAGGCCCTGCAAGATATCGCCGCGACGGGTCAACGGTTGGGGCTCCCCTGCGTTGATCCAGTCCGCACCGGCGTCGCCGCAATTGTCGACGGAATGATATAAGGAACACCCCATGCGTCAGTACACCATCCGACGTGAATCTTGGCCGTTACTCGAACCATTTGTGATCGCCCGGTTCACTCAAAACACCTCTGAGGTCGTCGTCGTTGAAATCACTGAAGACGGCATCACGGGAGTCGGCGAATGCGAGCGGGCTGAGGCGTTTGAACCGCATATGCCTGACACGGTCGCCACCCTGGAAACTGCCCGCGACGAGATCGAACGGGGCGTTGACCGAATGGGGTTACTCGACGTCATGGACGCGGGCCCCGCACGGGCCGCCGTCGATTGCGCCTTATGGGACCTTGAGGCCAAACGCAGCGGCAAGGCCGCGTGGCAATTGGCCGGACTTACTCAACCAAAGGCCTTAACCACGGCCTATACCCTGGTGCTTGATACACCGGACGCCGTGGCTAAAGCCGCCGCCCGCAACGCTGACCGTCCGCTTCTGAAACTCAAACTTGGTGGGAAAGATGATATCGAACGAGTCGCCGCTGCCCGCGCCGGTGCGCCCGAAGCACGGTTGATCGTCGATGCTAATGAAGCCTGGTCGGTTGACATGTTGGGCCCTTATATGAATGCCATGGCTGCTCATGGCGTTGAATTGGTCGAGCAACCTTTGCCACGTGGTCAGGACGCAGCATTGAACACCGTCGAGCACTTGGTGCCAATTTGCGCAGACGAAAGCTGCCACGACCGGGCGACCCTCAAGGACGTCGTCGGCTATTACGACTATATCAATATCAAGCTCGACAAAACCGGAGGCCTGACCGAAGCCCTGCTGCTGGCCGAGGACGCTGTGGCGAAAGGCCTTGGCCTGATGGTCGGCTGCATGATCGGCACCTCTCTGGCGATGGCACCAGCCATGCTGATTGGCGGCTTAGCTGATCGGTTCGTGGACCTCGATGCACCGCTATTGCTGGCCCGTGATCGCGACCCTGGCATCGTTTTTGATGGCAGCGTGATGTCTCCGGCATCGCCCAACGTATGGGGCTAGTGGAACGGAATAAAGACGATTAGAACACCCGAAATGCCAAGGAATAGGGCATCGATGACGTAAAGGAGCGGTGATTGCGTTAAAACAACTCACACGACGGTGGCTTGCTGGCGCCGCCACGGTGCTTTCACTTGCCGCCTGTTATGGCACGCTGGCAATCATCGCCATCCTTGGCGTACTCGGGTTTACCATCGCCCTGGATGAACGCCTATGGGCCGGTGCCATCGTCGCCTTTGCCACATTAGCCTTTGCTGGCCTCGGTTTGGGGGTACGCCGCCACGGCAGACCTTGGCCGATCTTGATCGGCGGTGCCGGGTTGGCAACTGTTGCTTACGTCATGTACGGGCAATACAATCAACTGCTGGAGGTGGCTGGTTTCGCAATGCTGTGTGGTGCCACCTTCTGGGATTGGCGACTTGGACGCGTTCCGTCGCCAGACCCTCAGGGATGAGCTCATACACTTAATTCCTGTTATCACTTCACAATTCACGACTGTGTGACCAGGTGTGACTTTTCTTTTGCGACGGCCACGGCACACTACGCCCACCAGTAGGAGGTCGGCATGGATTTGGTTTTAGGGTATCTGGCAGGGGTTTTGACGCTGATTAATCCCTGTGTCTTACCGGTATTGCCGATTGCACTTGCGTCATCTTTCCAGAACGATACGCGCGGCCCCATGATGCTGGCGCTTGGGATGTCCGTTACCTTCGTTTTTGTTGGCGTAACGGTTTCGGCGATTGGCCCGTCCCTCGGCCTGGATGATGAAAGCGTGTCGCAAGCTGGAGCCGTCCTGATGATGGCGTTTGGCGTTGTTTTACTGGTGCCGCAATTAAACTCTAGATTTGCCTTGGCAACGGCAGGGGTTTCGACAACCGCAGATTCGACCATCGGCGCGCTCGATCAATCGGGCTTAAGAAGTCAGTTTCTCGGGGGGGCATTGCTGGGGGCCGTCTGGTCGCCGTGCATTGGCCCAACGCTGGGCGGGGCGATTTCTTTGGCCTCGCAGGGCGGGAATCTATGGTGGGCCGGTGCGATTATGGCAAGTTTCGCCGCCGGAATCTCGACCATCATATTGGCCCTTGCATATGGTGCCCGCGAAACCATTCGGGCGCGGCAGGCAAGCTTGCGCGTTCTTGCCGAAAAATCGAAACCCATTATGGGCGTTACATTTCTGCTGGTTGGCCTGATGATCTTCTTCAAATTCAACCAAAACATCGAATCATGGTTGTTAGACATTATGCCAATCTGGTTACAGGACTTTTCAGTCGTCATTTAATTTTGCAAACCATCCATTCTTAGACTACGAGGAAACAACATGCTCAGACGCACCTTTATTGCAACAGCTGTATTATTTTTCGGCTTAATCTCGTCACCGGCAATGGCTGGAACCCAGACCATTGACTTTGAGACGGGTGTCATCAAAGCCGCCCTGGCCAAGGGAGAAACCGTATTTGTTGATTATTCAGCAGAATGGTGCGGAACCTGCAAACGCCAGGAACGCGTCGTCACCCAATTGCGCGCGGAAAACGCCGCCTATAACAACGCCATCACCTTCGTTAAGGTTGACTGGGACATGTACCGAAGCGATGCCGTCACCACCAGTCGAAAAATCCCCCGTCGCTCGACACTGATCCTTCTTAAGGGCGACAAAGAACTTGGGCGTATCATCGCTGGAACCAGCGTCGCCGAAATCAAGGCGCTATTGGACAAGGCGCTTTAAGCCAGCGCCGCATTCGCTATCAACGATAGCACTACCTTTGCGTCATGGTATCGTGACCCATTTTTTACCTTGAGAACCATCGTGCCCCAGTCCGCAAGTTACCTGATTTACGCCCTGGCTTGGTTCAGTTTCGGCTTTGCCCATTCGCTTCTGGCCGCGCCCAGCATCAAGGCGATGCTGGCCCCGAAACTCGGCGCCTATTACCGCCTGGCCTACAATATCGTCGCCAGCCTGCACGTCTTTGCCGTTTGGTGGTTGGGGAAATGGCTGTTTATGGGTTCATCATCTTTGCTCATGCCCGATTGGTTTCAGAGCGGGCAAACCGTTGTCGGAATCTTAGGCATCTTCCTTTTGGCCATGGCACTTAAAGGATACGATTTGGGCCTGTTGGCGGGCACCGCGCAAATTCGGCGTCATCGGATGGGCTTGGCCGAAGCGCCTATCGAACCCCTGCACACAGGCGGCCTTCATGCTTATGTTCGTCATCCAATTTATACCGGTGCTTACCTGATCCTTTGGGGCAATGCGAAGGATGAATTTGGCCTGGCAACAGCAATCCTGGCCTCACTTTATTTGCTCATTGGAACGGCTCATGAGGAGCGCTATCTGATCCGCATCTACGGTGACGATTACCAACACTACCGAACCCATGTGCCGGCGGTGATCCCTTGGAAGGGCCGGGCGCTGTGACGCTTTCCTAACGGCTCACGCAGAACAATAAGCGCTGCCCGCCGTATTCACGCCCCCAACTGCGGTGCCTCATCAACGGTTTCCGCATCTTCCGTCGTCCCGTAAACTTCCTCGCGGATAATCTTATCGGTAATTTCGCCGAGGTAATCGACAAGCGCGCTGTTGATCTGTTCAAATTCCGGCCACAAAATCTCGTCAAGAAAAGATGGGGGCGTGCGAACGACCACACTTTGCCGCTTCATGCGGGGATAGCGGTATGGGCGAACGCCGTAACGGCGACAAAGGGCAATGAACACCTGACGGGACCACGGGTCAGGCAAACTGATTCTCACTTCGACTGCCTTTTCCGCGCCCTCAACCTGTTTTAGTCGTTTGCGAATGCGTTCGGCAGCGGCTCCTGCTGCCGCTTTTTCGCCTTCCGTGGCCCCGCCTGCAAACAGCGCCTCGATCTTTCGTAACTTTTCGCGAAGTAACTGTTCCGAACCCATCTGTCCCCCGGCACTCCTATCAACACCCTAAAAATCGCATAACCACGGTCGAATTCGTGCGATCATTGCGCCCAATTCTTGATAATCGGCACTGTCGAGATTGAATTTTTTGGCGAGCCTTCAATAATTCGGTCACTGTAAACCAGATAGATCAGCACATTTCTTTTTTTGTCCAAAAATCGTACGACTTGCATGGTTTTGAACAGAAGCGACGTATCCTTTTTAAACACTTCCTGACCATCTTTAATCGCTGTCTTGAAACTGATCGGGCCAACCTGTCTGCACGCAATCGACGCATCAGAGACGTCCTCGGCAATGCCAACCGCCCCTTTTATGCCGCCTTTTACTGCACGGCTAAGGTGGCAAGTTACGCCGTCGACCAGGGGGTCATCAAACGCTTCAATGACGATTTTATCATTCGGTCCAAGAAGCTTAAACACCGTACTGACACTGCCTATAACTTCTCCATAAGCCGGTGATGTCAAAAACGCCATCAAGGCAATCGCAAACCATTTCATAGTGGGGCTCCTCTCGGGACAGTGCTGTCGATCATAGATCGTAACTAATCTCATTCGTCTGGTTTGGGCAACAGAATTGGCAAACCGCTTCGTCGCGTCTGAACAGCTCAGCCCTATTAAAAACTGGAATTCTCAAGCAAATGGATTTTTGGAATAATGGTGCCCGGGGACAGAGTTGAACTGCCGACACACGGATTTTCAATCCGTTGCTCTACCAACTGAGCTACCCGGGCATTACCACTTTTAACCGACTAGGGGCCAAGCCTGAGGGCCTGAGCGCTAACGGCGAAGGCGCTTATAAAAGAATTCCCGGGGTCTGTCCAGCGTCGCAGAACGGAATTAACCGCCTTCATCAATTTTCTTTCATCGCCACCCAATTTCTGCCGTTTATTCCTCCGAATATGGGTCCTCTTCGAACGCCTCGTCCTCCTGCGAAGGAACCTGGTAATCTTCGTTAAACCAATGTCCAAGGTCGATGTCAGCGCAGCGTTTTGAGCAAAAGGGTCGGTACGCCCGTTGTCGCGGCTTGCCACACGTCGGACACGCCCCGCCCTTCAGCAGGACGATCTTATCGGTATCCGCCGCCGCCATGCCGTCACCTTCCGCTCAGGCTTTTTCGACGTGAAAGCTTTCTCGCTTAAAATCAGCGTCAGCTGTCAGGGTCAAGGGTGATCCCAACTTGGCCTCAACCTCTTTTCTGCCTGCTTCAACACCGTTGCCTAAGGCGGCGATGACATCTGGTGCCGCCTTGACGCTAAATGCCGCACTTGGCGACGCCGCCGCCTCGCTGACGACGCTACGCAGCACTTCAAGGGCAACCGTATTCGCCGATTTCACTGGCGGCGCCATGTCCCCTGCGATGATTTCAGACAGCGACGGGCCACGACGCCGGCGCGTCATTTCGGCGAGGCCGAGTTTGGTAAAGCCGACAACATGAGGGCGAAGTGGGTCTTGTGCCATGGTTTTACGTAGGGTTTGGTGTAATTTTTCCTGGTTTTCCCGACGGCGCATGGAAACAAAGTCGACAATCAACAAGCCGCTCAGGTTTCGCAATTGCACCTGATTGGCCAACTCGACGGCGGCTTCCTCGTTGGTGTTAAGCGCATTGGCTTCGCGACCACCGCCAGTATTGGCCCCGGTGTTCACATCAATCGCCGTAAGGGCAGGCGTTTCACAAATAATGATATTGCCGCCAGACGGCAGGGGCACATGAGGGCTCAGCGCCGCATCGATCATCTCTTCGACGCCATGTTCTTCAAACAGTGATTTTGCCCCTTTGTGCAACTTAATAAGATCGAGCAAATCATGCATATTGTCTTTGGCATATTTTTTCAGCCGCTTGAACAGGCCCGCATCGTCAACATGAATGGCTTCAAGATCGACGCCACCGAAATCACGCAAGGCGGCAAACGCCGGTTCCAGTTCCTGATCAATTAACGCAGGCGCTTCAGCCCCTTCCCGTTTACTTTCGACCGTTGCCCAGTGCTTGAACATGTGTTGAACTTCGGCTTCCAAGTCTTCGTCTTCGGCTTCCTGGGCCGCTGTGCGCAAGACAAATCCGCCTTTGGCGCCATCAGGCACGGCCTTTTCCATGAGCGCCGTCAACCGTTCGCGCTCGACCGTATCAGAGATCCGCCGAGACAGAGAAAAACCGCTTTGCTCAGGGCTGTAGATCAGGTCGCGACCGGTCAAACTGACGCGTGCCGTCAACTTGGCTCCTTTATCTTCTTCAGGGTCTCTGAGGACCTGGACAACGATGGCATCGCCTTCGCTGATATAGTTGGCAATCTGGTCACGGCGATTGTCTTCGCGCCGACCTTCCTTTTGTGGCTGCAGGTCGGCGAGCGCAAGAAACCCAGCCCGTTCTTCGCCAATTTCGACGAACGCAGCTTGAAGGCCGTCAAGAACGGCGGTGACTCGCCCAAGGTATATATTGCCGACGATACTTTCCTGGCCCGCCCGCGACAGAACCAATCCACTGAGGCGGTCTTTTTCCAAAAACGCCAAGCGTGTTTCACCGGGCGCGACGTTGATTAAAATTTGTTCAGTCGACATCTATAAATTTTCCTCTGTGTAAAAGCCTTTTCCGTTGAGTAGGGCCGCCGTCTCGTAAAGGGACAGACCCACAACGTTGGAATAGGAACCATTAATGCGTTTCACAAATCGGGCGGCCTGGCCTTGAATGGCATAGGCACCCGCTTTTCCTTCCCACTCTCTACTCTCTATGTAACCCGAGATTTCTCCCGCCGACAACCGTTTGAACTGAACAACGGTCATCACCAGTCTGGACACCATACTTCCATCACTTGCGATCAGGCAAATCCCACCATAAACACGGTGTTTTTTCCCCGATAACAGGGACAAAAAGCCTTTCGCCTCGGTTTGCGTTTCCGCTTTCGCAAGCACCCGCCGCCCACAGGCAACGACCGTATCCGCACCAAGAACAAAACCGCCTGTTACAGCATCACGAACAGCACGGGCTTTCGATTCGGCCAATCGGCTGGCCAATTGACGCGGCAATTCCCCTGCCAGCGGTGTTTCATCGATGTCCGCAGGCAGGACCTCATCTGGTGTGATTCCGATTTGGGCAAGCAAATCGAGCCGCCGAGGCGATTGTGACGCAAGAATCAGACGGCCTGTCACCGGCACGTCTCCAAAACTTATTTGAAGCGGAAGGTAATACGGCCCTTGGTCAGGTCGTAGGGCGTCATTTCAACGTTCACACGGTCCCCGGCCAACACCCGGATTCTATGTTTACGCATCTTGCCCGCCGTATGAGCCAAGATTTCGTGTTCGTTGTCTAAGACAACACGAAACATGGCATTAGGCAGCAGTTCGGTAACCGTACCGCTAAACTCAAGAAGGTCTTCTTTAGCCATTCTGTCTTCTTCAATGATTTAAAGTCGGCACATAAAGCCGTTGAACGCCCTTCGGGTCAAGGTCTTTTCCAACAATGATTACTTGATCAATGAACTTTGCCGTAAATTTGCCTCACTTATCTGCGAAAATGCGGCACGTCGAGCAGGATTTCGTCGCATGGGCAGAATCCCCGACAGGGTATCCGCTATTAAACAAATTTCCCTCCTAAATCTAATAGACCTGCACGTCACGTGTCCCGCGCACTGTGGATCGGGAAGCGTTCTTTGATCCGTTGCATCAGGTGGTCCCTGACCTGCCGGTAGGCGTCGAGCTTCACGTCGCGGCTTTCGCTTTCGACGATGCTGGGGTCAAAGGTGTTCCAAAATTCGATATCGACGGCCATGACGCGGGTCAATTCTACGGCCTTGTGTTGGGCTTCGGGTGATAAGGATATGATCACGTCGTAGTTGTCGTCCTCCATCGTATCGAAGGTCTTGGCGTTGTGACGAGCCAGATCAATTCCGATCTCGTCCATGACGGCGACGGCGAAACCGTCGATGTCGGCACTTCTAACACCGACAGAGTCAACATAGATACGGTGCCCATGCAAAAACTTCAGGATCGATTCCGCCATGGGCGAGCGGACGGAATTCATCGTGCAGCAGAATAGAACCGCAGAAGGCAAATCACCCATGCATCCTAGCCTTTAACATGCAATACACATATCAGGGTGAACAGCCGCCTGGCTGTCGGCCGATCAACGTTGACGTGATCAGCCAGCCGCTCTTGCAGCATTTCCGCGCCCTCATCATGCAAACCACGCCGCCCCATATCGATGGCTTCAATTTGTGACGGTGCTTTGGTTTTGATGGCTTCGAAATAACTTTCACAAACCATAAAATAATCTCGGACCACGCGACGGAAAGTTTTGGCGGTTAGAGAAAATCTCAAAATTGCCTGATCGGCAGCGCTGCGGACATCAAAAATAAGGCGGTTGTCAGCGATGCTCAAATGCAGATTATAGGGGCCAACCGATGCGTTGGGTATTTGAAAGGTGTTGTCCTCAAGCAGGTCAAAGATGGCGATCCGTCGTTCGTGTTCAACCTGAGGACTGCGCCGCACTACTGTTTTTTCATCGAGGAAAATATTGGCAATGCATTCCTGGTCCGGCATGATTAAACCTTATTTTACGCGGCTGAGGACGATCTCTTAGTTCAATCGAATTGAAACAGAAAGCGCATGTGCATCGAGGCCCTCAGCCTTTGCCAAGGTCTCGGCAGCAGGGCCAATTTGGCGAAGCGCCGCGCTATCACAGCTGACCAACGATGTCCGTTTCATAAAATCAAGTACACCAAGACCAGAAGAAAATCGCGCCGAACGCGCCGTCGGCAAGACGTGGTTTGGCCCGGCCACATAGTCGCCAATGGCTTCCGGCGTATACCGACCCAAAAAGATGGCCCCCGCATTTTTGATTTTTACCGCCATTTCTTCGGCGTCGTCCGTTGCGATTTCCAAATGCTCAGGTGCGAGCGCATTAATCAGAGGCACCGCCTGCTCTAGGTCATCAAGAATAATGATCGCGCCAAAATCGCGCCAACTGGCGCTGGCGATCTCTGCTTTTGCTAAACCATGCAAATGGGCCTCAATCGCTTGTTCGACCACACTGGCGAACTCATGATCATCGGTCACGAGGATCGACTGGGCGACTGGATCATGTTCCGCCTGCGACAACAAATCGGCGGCAATCCATGCCGGATCGTTTCCCGCGTCGGCCACCACCAGTATTTCCGATGGCCCAGCGATGCTATCGATCCCGACTTGTCCGTAAACCTGACGTTTGGCGGCCGCCACATAGGCGTTTCCGGGACCGACGATTTTATCGACGCTGGCGATGCTGTCTGTGCCATACGCCAGCGCGGCCACCGCCTGCGCCCCGCCAACACGGAAAATATCCCGAATGCCGCAAATTTTCGCCGCCGCCATAACCAATGGGTTGAGCACACCATCCGGCGTCGGCACGCACATAATCACCCGTTCAACACCAGCAACCCGGGCCGGTATGGCGTTCATCAACAATGATGACGGATAGGCGGCACGTCCACCGGGCACATAAAGGCCTGCGGACTCAACCGCCGTCCACTTGTAGCCGAGCGACACCCCGGCCTCGTCCGTATAGCGTAGGTCCTGCGGCAACTGGCGCTGATGAAAGGCGGTGATCCGATCATGGGCGAGCGACAGTGCGTTTAGAGTATCCGCTTCACAAACAGCAAACCCGGCCTCGATCTCGTCGTCTGAAACACGGATTGACTGCCGATCAATATCAAACCGCTCAAACCGGTGGGTATAGTCAATCAATGCCGCGTCGCCGCGCGCACGCACATCACTAATGATGTCGGCAACGACGTCGTTGATATCCTGATCCGTTTCGCGCTTCATTCCTAAAAGTTGTTGGAATCCGATGGCGAATTCGGCGTCTCTGATGTCAAGCCGCACGGGCATCGACGACCTCCCTGAACCGATCAATCCAGCCGCCTATTTGATCGGGGCGGGTTTTCCAGGCGGTGCGATTGACCGTCAAGCGTGACGTGATGTCGCAAATACGTTCAATTTCAACCAAACCATTGGCTTTCAATGTGGCCCCCGACGAGACCAAATCGACAATCCGACGGCACAAGCCCAATTGCGGAGCCAGTTCCATCGCCCCGTTTAGCTTGATGCATTCGGCCTGAACCCCACGGGAAGCAAAATGCTTGCGGGTCAATTCCGGGTATTTGGTCGCCACACGCACCGAACTCCAGGTTGAGGGGTCGTCGCTGTCGATCATCGCTGCGGGTTCGGCAACCGATATTCGGCAATGCGCGATATCAAGGTCGAGCGGTGCATAAAGCTCTGGATAATCAAATTCCAACAGTACGTCGTTACCGGCAACGCCAAGGTGAGCCGCACCAAACGCAACAAAAGTCGCCACATCAAACGCCCGCACACGAATGATATCGAGATCAGGAATATTGGTCGTAAACCGCAGCTGACGGGCGCGATCATCATCAAATGCGGCTTCCGGCTCGATCCCGGCACCACGCACCATCGGCATCACTTCTTTAAGGATGCGGCCCTTTGGCAGAGCGAGGACCAATTTTTCGTTCCGTTGCAACACAACTCTCCTTGAACCGGGCGAAAACACAAAGCCGGGAAATTCGCCAAATTAATAGAGGGTTTCCGCCGGTGTTTCCAGCGTGGAAGTCCAATTTCCGTCAAACCTCACGGTGCACCCCAAAGTAACCGGGGTCCAGTCCTCAGGATCGTTCAAAAACGCCGCGCCGGGTGACCTTGGTTCCGCTTAATACCCGTTCGTCGTTTCGCATGCGCCAGGACAGCAGTTTTTGCGCGTAGGTTACAACGACGCTGGCATAGGCAGGGTCTTCGGCCAAATTGTGTTGTTCACCGGGGTCGTTTTGCATGTCATAGAGCAACGGTTTCAGGGCGGTGAAGTGGACGTATTTGAATTTTTCATCACGAATAACATTGAGCGTGCAGTCGTCCATTTCAATTCCCAGAGCCTCTTCGACGCGGCGGTCTGATACATTGCGGAAATCGTATTCCCAATGAGCTTCTTCCCGCCAGTTGGTGGGGTCTTGCCCCGTCCAGAACTCGGCGAGGGAGCGTCCATCACATTGGCGCGGAATATCGATGCCCATCCAGTCGAGCATACTCGGCATGACATCGACGGACTCAGTGAACTGATTGACCACCCGTCCCCGCGTCCCGTCAGCGACCACGTCAGGATCACGGATGATCAGGGGGATATGATATCCCACATCAAAAAAACCACGTTTACCAAACAGCCAGCGGTCGCCCAGCAATTCGCCATGGTCTGAGGTCAAAATGATCAGGGTATTGTCATAAGCCCCGGTGGATTTCAGGTGATTAATCAATTTGCCAATGTAGGCATCGATCTTGCTGATCAGGCCATAGTACGTGGCCCGAACCTGAAGGACATCGCGGTCATAGTTTTCGTCGCCCATCGTTGCCTGCATCCAGGGATCATACCAATCGCCGGAAGGTTCAAGCGTCAGGGCAAGCCAGGGGTGCTGTGCCGCCTGTTCTGCGACGGTCGCCGCCCGGTCCGGCAGCGGCACCGTATCGGCGTCATACATCGTGTTATAGGGTTCGGGCGCAATAAACGGCGGATGAGGCCGCAGGTACGAAACATGCGCGAACCAGCCGTCATTCCGTTCGCCGACGTAATCAATGACCTTATCGGTCAAGAAGGCCGTCATCGAGTGCTTTTCATCGTAAAATGGCGGCGCGTAGCTTCGCCCCTTATCCGCCGCCCCCGGGTAACCCTGAACGGGGTGAAAAAGGTCATCGGGGTTCTCTGGCACGTCATAACCTTGGGACTTAAGATATTCCATCCACGGCGTCGGGATGCTTTCCATTAACAAAAGTTCTGAACGAAACCCAGGTAATGGACCCTCATACCCATAGTCCTTGAACACCTCATGCGGGGTATCTCTTGGATCCAGGCTTGTATCCGTATAGCCGAACAACACCGGATCATAGCCAATTTTTCGGGCTTCGAGGGCAATGTTGCTATGGCGGGAATCGAGCGGTGTACCGTTGCGCACTGAACGATGGTTCTGGGCATACATACCGGCCAGCAGACTGGCACGGGCGGGGCCGCACGGTGCGCATACCGAATAATGATTCCTAAACAACACCGCCTCTGCACTCAACGCGTCAATATTGGGGGTTTTGACGCACGCATGACCCAACGCGGACAGGCATTCACCACGCCATTGGTCCGCAGTGATGAACAAAATATTTCGAGAAGGGTTGGTAGACATTATTCACACTCCGCTTTTTTTTCGGAGCTTCGGACAATTACAATCTCCCAACAACCCTTTTTCGATTTGGACTGCATGTTTTCGGGCAACTGGCCCAGTTTTTCCTTAGGCAAAACCATGGGCATCATTGGCGATTAACGCATGAGCTATGGTCAAGGGTAGGCTGATAAGCGTATAATTTTGCAAAAGAAACGGGGCACATTATCGTTCCTGCATTCGAGGGATCGTCCGTACCCGGGATAAGGAACCCGGCCATGCTGAAGCGGTTGCTGCTTCCAGTTATTTTTGTGATCTTGGCGTACGGCTTTTGGATCAGCCCTAACGTCAAGGAGATTGCCGCTGGCATCGCCATTTTTTTGTTTGGCATGCTTTTTCTCGAAGAAGGATTCCGCGCTTTTACCGGCGGTTTTCTCGAACACCTGCTCCAAAAAACCACCAACCGTTTGTGGAAAGCCGTCACCTTCGGCATCGTTTCCACCACCATCATGCAGTCCAGCTCGCTGGTCTCTATCATTACCATTTCATTTCTTAGTGCCGGATTAATCTGGCTGTCTTCCGGCATCGGGATCATTTTTGGTGCCAACATCGGCACCACCACCGGCGCCTGGTTGGTCGCCGGGTTCGGTCTCAAAGTCAACATCGCCTCCTACGCTATGCCCATGCTCGCATTTGGCGTCATTCTGGTTTTCCAGGGCTCCAAGACTCTGAAGGGGGTTGGCTACGTTTTGTCAGGTCTTGGCTTCCTGTTTCTTGGTATCCACTACATGAAGGAGGGATTTGAGACCTTCCGTGAAACCATCAATCTCGCCGACTATTCAATGACCGGATTCCTTGGCCTGATTGTGTTTGCCCTGATCGGCGTCGCCGCAACAGTAATCATGCAGTCAAGCCACGCCACCCTGGTGCTGATTATCACCGCGCTGGCGGCGACCCAGGTGACGTACGAGAACGCCCTAGCCTTGGCCATCGGCGCCAATGTCGGCACCACCATCACCGCCATCATCGGCTCGTTAAGTGCCAATTATCAGGGCAAGCGATTAGCTGCGGCACATCTGATCTTCAATCTTGTCACTGGTGCGATCGCCATTATTTTCATTTCGCAGATTGTCTGGATGGTTGATGCCGTGTCCGACAAAGTCGGTATTGCCGCCACCGACTACACCCTGAAGCTGGCCGTGTTCCACACCATCTTCAATGTCATCGGCGTGATCGTGATGATTCCTTTGGTTCCGAGGTTGGTGACCTTTCTGCAAGGTGCCATAAAAAAACCAAAAGAAGACCTCGCAGAGCCCCGATACATCAATGTCTCCGCCTTTGATTTTCCCGAAACACTTCTAGAGGCGGTTCGCCACGAAACCGCACACCTATATGACAACGCCTTCAATATCATGGCCAATGGACTAAATTTTCAGCGTTCGGTTATTTTATCGGAGATTGATCTCGACGCCCATGCCGAGAACAACCGAAAACTGATCGAGTTCGATCTTGACGCGGCCTACAACCATAAAGTCAAATCGCTGTACGCCGACATTCTCGAATTCATCAGTAAAGCACAAACCCAATTGCCGCCTGACTTCGCTGAACGACTTTTTGAACTCAGAGACAGTTGCATTGGCATTGTCGCCAGCGTCAAAGGCATCAAACACCTGCGCAAAAACATTTCGAATTATACACGCTCAGGCAACCGGGATATTCGCCGGGAATATAACAATCTCAGAGTTCAGATCGCCGAGGTGATGCGCGAAATTGCCCTGTTGGAAGAGACCACCGACGAAGATCGTGACATCTTTGCCCTCGATGAATTTAAGGTCACGTTTGACGACGGCAATATCATCGCCACCGGCAAACTCGATACCCTGATCCGCGACGAACGGATCACTGCGGTCATGGCAACGTCGTTGATGAATGACTTAGGCTATGCGCGCGAAGCGGTATGGCACCTTATCGAAGTGGCCAAGGCCTTGTATGGTGCCAAAGACGCGCTATCGAAGGAAGCGGAAACATTGATATCGTTGACCGAGGATGATCTCAATGAAATGCGCATGGGCAAAGACCCTCCGGCCTAAACCGGCAGGGGGCCCCTCACGAACCTTGAAAACCGAATTGAGGACCTCATGAAAAGCAGCAAAATCGTCAAATATCTTCAAGACGCTCTTGGTCAGGACAACAGCAAGAAAAAGGGCGCCATCAAGAAGATTATCGACAAAATGAAAAAGAAAGACCATCGGCTCAAGGAAAAGCTCGCGTCGGCCAAAAGTGATAAGGACAAATCGGCGATTAAGGCCAAGATTGAGGTCAACCGGGCTCACCGCAAGAAAGGCGTAAAAGCCTACCGTAAGCTGAGTGGCAAAAGCTGAGTGCGGGGCGATGTCACCTTCGCTTGCACTGAATTCAAGCCCAAAACCGTCGGTGAAGTGACCGTCGAAAGTACAACATCAACGGCGAATTTAAGGCATTTTGTCAAGACCGAGCGCCCTATTAATCAACAAGGACCGTTCCGCTTCGTGCCAGTCCTTGACGCCGACGGCAGGGGTTGGGGCGGCGGGGCGTGAAACCAGACGAAAAGCCCGTCCAGCAGTCGCTTCGAGGCGGCGATCAAGCCAGGCAAAGACCCCCATGTTGGCCGGTTCTTCTTGCGCCCAGATGAGGTCAGCCGTCGGCCAGGTTGCCAAAACATCCCGCACCTCGCTTTCCGGGAAGGGATAAAATTGTTCGATGCGAACAAGGGCGATCCGCGTACCAAGCCCGCGTTGCTTTCGTTCCGCCGCCAGTTCATAGTAGATTTTACCAGAGCAGAGGACGACGCGCTCCGCATTTTTGGCGCCGGTGTCAGAAATAACGTTTAGAAACCCGCTTCCAGGGCCCATATCAGCGAGACGGGAAACACACCCACGATGCCGCAACAGGGATTTCGGCGATAAAATCACCAACGGCTTGCGGAAATCGCGCACCATTTGCCGACGGAGAACGTGAAAATAGTTTGCCGGGGTCGATGGATTAACAACCTGAATATTGCCTTTTGCGCATGCCGCCAGCAGGCGTTCTGGACGGGCGGTGGAATGATCAGGCCCACCTCCATCAAGTCCATGGGGCAGTAAAAGGGTCAAACCGGATGAGCGTATCCAACGATCTTCACCGCAGGCAATGAACTGATCAAACACTGTCTGGGCGACGTTTAAAAAATCACCAAACTGGGCTTCCCAAACCGTCAAGCGGTTGGGATCGGCAAGACTAAGGCCGTATTCAAAGGCAACAATGGCGTATTCGGAAAGCGGTGTATTGAACACTTCCGCATGCTGCCCGGCCTTGTCGAAAACCGCCCTCAAGATGTCATGGGTTTGACCGCTTTTCTGATCATGCAAAATCAAGTGGCGCTGGCTGAACGGCCCACGCGCCGTGTCCTGTCCTCCCAACCGGATCGCCTTACCTTCAGGTGCCAGACTGGCAAGTGCTAGCGCTTCTGCGGTCGCCCAGTTGATATCGGCCCCGCTGGAGACAGTCTGCCAACGGGCCGTCAGGAACCGGGCAACCTTGGCAGAAAGCAAAAAGGTCTCAGGCACCGACGTTATCTGCCGGGCCAGCGACCGAAGGTGGTCGAGTGGTTTTCCGGTTTCGGAAAAACTGATCATATCCGGTTCTTGAGCCGTACGGTATCCCGACCAGTGGCCCGCAAAAGGCGCTATCGGTTGGGCTTTCCAGGCGACGGCGGCATCGAACGCCATGTCCAGGCTCTCGCGAAACGTCGCCCTGACCGCATCAGTCGCCAGTCCCGTTGATGCGGCATAAATCTCGTCAACACCCGGACGTCGATCAATGGCGGTATACATGAGCGGCTGCGTAAACCGGGGCTCGTCAAGTTCATTGTGGCCGCGCCGCCGGTGGCCATTGATGGCAACGACGATATCATCATGAAAATGCGCCCGGTAGCGTGCTGCGATACGCGCCGCTTGGAGCACCGCCTCGGGATCGTCTCCGTCAACATGAAGCACGGGCGTTTGGGTCGCCTTGGCGACATCTGTACAGTAACGGGAACTGCGCCCCGCCTCGGGCTCGGTTGTGAAACCAATACCGTTGTTGAGCACCAGATGAACGGCACCACCAACCAAAAATGACGGCAGCCGGGAAAGTTGAAAGGTCTCAGCAATGACACCCTGTCCGGAAAAAGCCGCGTCCGTATGCAACAGCAGTGGCAGGACCGTCTGTGCGCCGAATTGACCGTGAAATTTCTGCTTACCACGCGCCTTGCCAAGCGCCACCGGGGAAATCACAGATAGATGCGACGGGTGCGGCATCACTGATAAAGCGACCCTACGCCCCCCGATTTGCCGGTGTCCCGACCAACCGAGATGGTAGGGCACGTCGGACGCGACATTCAGGTCAGAGGAAACCGCCGGCGCCCCCATCGTCTCTGCGATCAGGGCCGCCAATGGTTTGCCAAACACCAGAGCGAGTTGGCTCAATCGCCCCCGGTGCATGCCGCCGATCACCACTTCCTTCGTGCCGAACTCGACACTTTCCCAAAGAACACCTTCGATGGCGACAAGGAAGCTCTCTGAACCCGCAAGGCCGAAGGTTTTTACGCCAGGAAGACGGCGATACAGGGTGTCTTCAAAATCTCTGGCCTGAACCAATAGCGACAGAATCCGCTTTTGCGTCTTTCGACTTACAGGGTCTCTGGTCTCCACCGCGGCTGCCAACCAGTCGCGACGCACAGGGTCCTGGATATGGGGAAATTCGCACACGATGTGCTGACCATTGTTCCCTGCCGGTGCCGCACGTGCTCCGTCAAGTGATCCGTCGGACGCGGCAATCCGCACGAACGTACGGGCGAGATCGCGGGGAACGGCGTGGGGGTCGTCCAGGAAGCGGCGGTACAGGACATCAAAAAATCCCGGATCACCGCCGCCAGGAAAATCTTCGTTCGACATATCGCGCTCCCTTTACGTAATGAGATTCCATTGTTTTGTCCGCTAATCAAGCAACAAGGTGGAAATTAACCAGGTGCTGGGGAGGATTTAGATTTTAAAACCGCCTCCGACAAATTATGGTAATGCGGTTAGTGTTCCCTGTTGGCGGCGCGACTATCTCAGCGTTGGCGTCGGCGACGTCCCCCGCCCCGCTCTCCGTGGCGACCTTTCTTGTGAGGTATTTATGGATTTTTTGTTATCGGATGATCACAAGACAATCATCAAAGCGGTTGAAGCCGTCACCAAAAAATTCGACGCCGACTATTGGTTGAGCAAGGATAAGCACGGCGGATTTCCTGAAGATTTTTACCAGGCCTTTGCGTCAGGTGGTTGGCTGGGAATCGCATTGCCGGAACACCATGGCGGGTCGGGCCTTGGCGTCACGGAAGCGGCATTGCTGATGATGACGGTGGCCAGTGGCGGCGGGGCGATGGCGGCAGCATCTTGCTTGCACATGAACATTTTTGGACCAAATTCCATCGCCGTATTCGGATCTGAAGACCAAAAACGGCGATGGTTGCCTGACATCATCAACGGAACCTGCAAAATGTGTTTTGGCGTGACTGAACCTGACGCCGGACTGGACACCACACGGATCAAGACCAAGGCCGTGCTGAACGGGGATCATTATCTGGTCAATGGGCAGAAAGTCTGGACATCCACCGCCCAGGTTGCCGACAAGATCATGCTGCTGGCACGCACCAGTCCGCGCACCGACGACAACCCGACCCGGGGTCTCAGCCTGTTTTTCACCGACCTCGACCGGGCAAGCGTTAGCATACGGGAAATCGATAAAATGGGTCGTAAAGCGGTTGATTCCAACGAGGTCTATTTCGACAACATGAAAATTTCTGTCGATGACCGGATCGGCGAGGAAGGTGACGGGTTTAGCTATATCCTGCACAGCCTTAACCCGGAACGTATTTTATTGTCAGCAGAAGCCATCGGCATCGGGCGAGACGCCCTCAGCCGCGCCGCAAACTACGCCAGAGAACGCAAGGTCTTCCAACGCCCAATCGGCCAAAACCAATCCATTCAGCACCCGCTGGCCATTAACTGGGCGGAACTGGACGCGGCCTTTCTCAGCACCATGAAGGCGGCTTGGTTATACGACAACAACCAGCCCTGTGGCATCGCCGCAAACGCAGCTAAGTATTTGGCCGCAGAAGCCAGTTTCAGCGCCTGTAAACAAGCGGTAATCACCCATGGCGGCATGGGATATGCAAGGGAATACCACGTTGAACGCTTGATGCGCGAGGTGATGATCCCCTACCTTGCGCCGGTCAGCCAACAGATGGCCCTCAACTTCATTGCCGAGAAAGCCTTATCCCTAACCAAGTCGTATTAACTAAACTCACCCATCCTCAATCAGGAAGAAATTTAAACTAGGCGTTTGACCTACCTATGGGGGGACTGTTTAATAACCATCCGCACATTTCATAATTGTCAACATTAGCCCCTAAATTTGAGAGAATGCATGACCAATCCCTGCATTATTTGTGTCGCTATTACCGGATCGGTACCAACAAAAAAAAGCAATCCAGCCGTGCCGATCACGGTCGAGGAACAGATTGAGTCAACCCAAGAGGCCTTTGAGGCCGGTGCGACCATCGCCCACTGCCATGTCCGCAATGATGATGGCAGCCCGACCGCCGATCCAGAAAAATATGCCCGATTGACCGAAGGCCTGCGCAAACATTGCCCTGGCATGATCGTTCAACTTTCGACCGGCGGCCGTTCTGGTGCCGGACATGAACGCGGTGAAATGCTGCCAATCGCCCCCGATATGGCGTCGTTGGCGGTCGGATCGAATAATTTCCCGACCCGCGTTTACGAAAACAGCCCCCAGCTGGTCGATTGGCTGGCGGCGGAAATGTTGAAATATGACATCAAACCGGAAATCGAAGCATTCGATCTTTCCCACATATTCCAAGCCGTACAAATGCAAAAGAATGGTCAGATCAAAGGACCGTTGCATATTCAATTTGTCATGGGCGTAAAAAACGCCATGCCCGTCGATCACGACGTTTTTGATTTTTATGTTCAAACCGTGAAACGCATCGCCCCTGACGCGACCTGGTGCGGTGCCGGTATTGGCAAGGACCAGCTTATTCTAAACGAATGGTCGATTGCCGCTGGCGGCCATACCAGAACCGGATTGGAAGACAATGTCCGGCTTGATAAAGACCGACTAGCCCCATCAAATGCCGCCTTGGTCAAACGCGCTGTCGAGATGTGTGAGAAATATGACCGCCCGGTGGCAACGTGGCAGGATGCCCGTCAGGCCCTTGGTCTGGCCGGTGGACATGAGTAAAAGAGAATTTAACAGTTACAAAATCAACATGGTGAATTTACAACAATAATAAGATCAACGTTGGCAGGCGATAACGTCGGTCAACGACAAGATCAGCGATTAAACCCAAACAGAGGAGACAACAAATGACGACGTTTTTTAAGGGGGCCTTAATTGCCGGTACGGCACTGGCCATGTTCACAGGCAGCGTCCATGCCGCAGAGGTGACCGGACCAAAACTCAAGTGGGATATCTCTCTTTGGGGTAAACCCCGGGCGTTTACTGCGGGTATCGAAAAGCTCTCTGCCCTGGTTAAAGAAAAAACCGGCGGCACATGGGACGTCAAACTGCATTATGGCGCGGCACTATCCAAATCCCGCGAAAACCTTGACGGCCTATCGGTCGATGCGTTCCAGGGAGCAATGTTCTGCAATTTCTATCACCCAAAGAAAAACCCGGCGCTGATGGCACTGACCATGCCGTTCCTGCCGATGAACAGCTGGGCTGATAATCGCAAGATCCGTGATGCTGTCTACAACCATCCTGCGGTAAAAAAGGAACTGGCTCAGTGGAACGCCATGACCTACGTCTCATCCTATTTGCCTCAGTATGAATTTCTAGGCAAAGGAAAGCCACCGTTGAAGTTGTCTGACTGGAAAGGCATGACCGTACGCGCTGGTGGTGGCGTTGGTCAGGCCATGAAGGTGCTTGGCGCAACGCCCACCAGCTCGAGTGCGACGGAAGTTTACACCGGCGTCCAGCAAGGAACCATGGATGCCGCGTCGTTCCCCTTCACCTACAGCCACGTCGCCTATAAAATCCACGAAGTCACTGACTGGTATACCAGCAACCTGTCTCCAGGCAGTTCCGACTGCCCGGTGGTTTTCTCGATTAACGCCTACAATGCGCTGCCCGCCCAGTACAAAAAGCTACTGGCTGACGTCAAAGAAGACGTCATTGCCGCGCAAATTCAGTCTTATATCGATATCGATAAAGTCAATCTGCCAATGCTGAAAAGCAAACTAAAGGAAGTTCGTTATTCGGAAGAAACGCTGGCATCATTCCGAGCCGCCGCAGGCAAGCCCGTGATCGAAGCCTGGATCAAAAAGAACCAGGGTAAATTCGATGCCCGTGGGGTGGTTGAAACCATGTTTTCCGCCGTCGGCAAGACCTATTAAGAAATCATCATAACACCTCGTCGTAGGCCCTGGACACTTCCAGGGCCCACGGCTTGTTTTGGCATTTCCTTATATCAAAGCCCAAAAATCTTGGGTCTTGATATAAGGACCGTATTGAAAATATAAGGACCGTATTGAAAGCGATGGTGATGTCCCGATCCGACCTATTCGGCAGGCAACTGAAAAAAAGCGACCACCTGTTGGCGGTTATCGAAAACGGCCTCAATTTTATTAGTGGCTCGATCGTTTTCGGTCTTATGTTCCTGGGGGTCGCCCAGATATTTTTGCGCACTGTCTTTCGCAACCCAATGTACGGCTATATTGACATTGTCGAGCTATCGATGGTCGGGTTCGCGGTGCTTTCCATATCCTATGTCCAGCGGGTCGGAGGCCACGTCCGCATGGAATTGCTGGTCACCCGATTGAAGGGCCGCGCCCTATGGATGGCCGAAGCTGTTAGCACGATTTTGTCGATCGTGATTATCTTTGTATTGATCCAGTATTCCTATCGACATTTTGGCCGCGCCTTTAATTTTGGCGACAGTACCATCGACATTGAATTGCCAACATGGCCCGCCAAGTTGGTCGTCCCCATTGCCTTAAGCATTCTATTGGTCCGATTGACGATCCAGTTGCTCGGCTATCTCCGCCTGATGATCCGACCCGACCTTGACCCCATCGGCGTACCATTAGTGAAAAACGTCGAAGAACAGGCCGAAGAGGAAATTCTCCATGCTGAGGAAGACATCATCCATGAACACCTTAGCAAAGCCGAAAGGGGGGACAGCTGATGTTTCCTGAACTGGATAACGTTACGATAGGCATAATCGGCGTCGGTCTGCTAATCGTCATGGTTTTTGCCGGTGTGCGGGTCTACGTGGCCGCAGCGCTTTCCGGCTTCCTCGGTTTGATGGCGCTGAAGGGTTGGGACGTCGCCGCCGCTATCGCCGGAACCATTCCTCACTCAAAAACCGTTACCTACCCGCTGTCCGTTCTGCCCCTGTTCATCCTGATCGGGTTTCTGGCCTTTTACGCCGGGTTGACGTCGCGCCTGTTTGAGGCGGCGCGGCGCTGGTTTGGCTGGGTGCCGGGGGGGCTTGCCGTTTCAACAGTATTCGCCACCGCTGGTTTCGCCGCTGTTTCCGGGGCCTCGACCGCAACCGCCGCCGTGTTCTCCCGCGTCGCCATACCCGACATGCTGAAGAACAATTACGATAGCAGACTGACGGCAGGCGTCATCGCCGCTGGCGGCACCTTGGCATCGTTGATTCCACCGTCGGCAATTTTGGTGATTTATGCCATCATCGTTGAACAATCGGTCGGCAAGTTACTGCTCGCCGGATTTATCCCCGGTATGGCATCAGCGCTCATATACGTCGCCTTAATCGTCACCATGTGCTCGATCAAACCAGAGCTTGGCCGTCCAATATCGGGGTTCACTTGGCGTCAACGCTTCGAGAGTCTGCCCGGAACCATGCCGATCTTTATCGTCGTCGGCATCATCTTCGGCGCGCTGTATACGGGATCGGCAACACCGACCGAAGCGGGGGCATTGGGGGCGATGGTTGTCTTTATCTTCTATATCTACCGGGCAATTCGCGAAAATGCCGTCAAACAAATCCGCGGCAAGCTACATGAAGCCGTCGTCGAAACCGCCAAGCTGACGGTCATGATTTTCACCTTAATTTGGGGTGTCTTCCTGTTTGTCCGTTTTCTCGGCTTCGCCGGGTTGCCCGAAACCTTTTCAAACTGGGTCGTGACCCTCGACATTCCACCGATCATGATCATGATCTGTATCTTGCTGGCCTATGCGGTTCTTGGCATGTTCATGGATGCGATAGGCATGCTCATATTGACCCTTCCAGTGGTTTATCCGGCAGTGATTGCGCTTGGCTACGATCCTATTTGGTTTGGCATCATCGTCGTCAAGATGGCAGAAATCTGCCTGATCACACCGCCCATCGGCCTCAACTGTTTTATCGTTGCCGGGGTTTCGCGTGATCTTAGTGATGAACGAGGGCGTTCGCTCGCCATTCCTCTACAGGATGTGTTCAGGGGCATCGGCCCGTTTTTCATCGCCGACGTTGTCACCGTTGCCCTACTGTTGGCCTACCCACAGATCGTTCTGTGGCTACCCAATACGATAAATTAACTGATGATCGACGCTCACCGATGAAAGCGTGCTGGTATACTCAATGTGGTCCGGCGCCTGAGGTCTTGCAGATCGGCGAACAGGATACCCCGCGCCCTGGGCCGGGGGAGGTGTTGGTACGTGTTCATATGTCCGGGGTCAACCCGACCGACACCAAGCGTCGCTCTGGTGCCCGAGGGCCGTTGCCGTTTCCAAAGATGACGCCGGGGTATGACGCCGGTGGCGTTATTGAAGCGGTTGGCAAAGGGGTCGCATGCAGCCGCATCGGCGAGAGGGTCTGGGTGTGGGAAGCTGCCCATCAGCAGGCCGGTGGATCGGCGGCGGAGTATGTTGTCGTGGCGGGCAGCCGGGCAGTGCATCTGCCCATGTCGGCATCGTATGCCGACGGTGCCTCCCTGGGTGTCCCGGCGCTGACAGCCAGCCGGGGACTTTTGCTTGGCGGTAATTTAGCCGGTGAAACTGTGATCGTCACTGGCGGTGCCGGGGCGGTCGGAAACTACGCCATTCAACTTGCCAAATTTCTTGGTGCAACTGTTATCGCGTCGGCGCGCGACGATCACAAAATTGCCGATGCCAGGCGGGCGGGCGCAGATCATGTCTGCCGCCCGGACCCGAAAGATCTCAGCAACCTCGCTCTCGACGTAACCAATGGTCAGGGTGTACGGCACATGCTTGATGTCGACCTCGGCAGTCACCTTGGCGAGGCATGGCAGTTCATTGCCGAAAACGGCTCACTGGCGTCTTACGGAACCCAGAGCGACCCCGCACCGACCTTTCCGTTCACCAAATATATGTACCGCAATATTTCAGTGCACGGCATCGCTGTTTTCAACATCCCCGAACCAGCAAAACTGGCGGCATGCAAAATTGTCCAACAGGCTCTGGAAGCAGAACACTTGGCCCACCGGGTTGATCAAATTCATACCTTGGACGACATCGCCGCCGCCCACACGCGCCAGGAATCAGGTCAGGCGAGAGGAAAAATCCTGATCGAGATGAGTTCCTGAACCCAAGCCAGCGACGCCAAACGGAAAAATGGTGAGGGCGGTGTCGACCCGCAAGCCTGGCTGACCGATGTCCTTGCCAGAATTGCCGACCATAAAACTAATCGTATTGATGAACTGCTACCTTGGCAGTACGCTCAGGGTTGAGCGTAATGGGTTCCTGTTAGGACGTCGAGGTCAGGATCACCGGACGCTCACCTTCAACCTGACAATGCAGCCTTGAATCGGAGGGCAGAGGCTCGGATTATCGTCTCGTCGGAACCACCGATAACCAGGAATCCGTAACCGTCTTTCGTCCAACTGGCGGACGCCATGCCCTGCATTGTCCCCACAGTTAGGGCCTCTGCGGCGCGGGACTCAATCAGTGTTATACACAATGCAATCGGCTCCCCTGAGGGGGATAGGTAGGCAATCTGGACAAGCGGATTATTATTATACCCAAGAAGCTGGGCGCGTTTGAAGTTAAGAACCGGGTCATTTGAAACCGAACCCAGGTCCAACCCTAGAACAGAGCTGAGATCGCCCAGCATGGCTGCCGCCTGAAGAGACGATATATGAACGTCGGATAGGGTTTTGTTTACATAGAGCGCCTGATAGGCGGCGACATAAGCCTTCCAGTCGTTATCAACGCGGCCCGGCACGGAATACCCAATAACGCCGCCCAAAAGGATACCAACCACAACGCCAGCTGCGATTACGCCGCCAGACCTTCTGCTTTGACCTTTTGACGACGGCAAGGGGGGCATGGCAGGTGCCTGACCTGTCAGACTATCCATGGCGCTGCGCAATTCATCCAGTGGAATCCGCAGCGCTTCCAAGCGATGTTCAATCTCGCCATCGCCCCTCAGTGCATGAGTGATCCGTTGCGCAAGTTCAGGTGCTGCCTCACCATCTAAATAGACGGTCAGATCCTCGTCTGTGATGTAGTCGCCAGTGTTCATACGGCACCTGTCTTTTCATCGCCCAGTTTGTGCGAAATTTTAGCGCGTCCGGCAGCTAATCGGCTCATTACGGTTCCGATCGGGATATCAAGAACCTTGGCTGCTTCCTTATAGCTGAATCCTTCAACGTAAACGAGCAGTACGGCAACGCGTTGAGCTTCTGGCAAACTGTACACCTCTCTTAACACTTGAGATGCAAAAAAATTCATTTCCGTTCCCGGTTTTTCATCCGGCAATTCGATCTCATCAATTGATAAGAGACCACCGCCGCGCCGCACAGCGTTCGCACGCAGTTCATTAAGCCAGATTCGTTGGGCCAAACGAAACAGCCATCGGTCTAGGTGTGTTCCTGGCTCAAACTGGGATGCTTTTTCGAGTGCCCTCAAACATGTCGCCTGGGCAAGGTCACCTGCAGTGTCCCGGTTTCCAGACAGAACCAGACAGTAGCGCCAAAGACGCGGAAAAATCTCCGGCAAGTCGCGCCGTATGGCATCGGTTGAATTATTTTTGCTGAACAGTCGAATAATTTTTGCCCTTCGCGTGTTACCTAGGTGCAGTAGACATTCTGTCTCCTGCCGACCCTAATTGAGGTGACGACTAAATGAAAATTAAAATCCTAACCGCAACCCTTACAAGTGCACTTCTGCTTACGACTCCGGTTTTGGCAGGCGAGACGATGTCGGCGAATGAGGCTAAGGCTTATTTTGTAAACATCGAGGATGGTGCGTCAGTAACCAACCCTGTCAAAGTGATCTTTGGCCTCAGCGGCATGGGTGTCGCCCCGGCAGGAACGGAAAAGAAAAACACTGGTCATCATCATCTGTTCATCGACCGTGCGGCACTTGGGCAAGGGAGCTCGGGGAACGAAGAACTCAACAATGGTATCCCGTCTGACGAAAACCATAAACATTTTGGCGGCGGGCAGACCGAGACTGTACTCAATCTCACCCCAGGGAAACACACGCTCCAACTCGTAATGGGCGATCTTGGTCACGTTCCCCACAACAAACCAGTTGTTTCCGAAGTGATCACGATTTCGGTACAGTAACACCTTGTGCGGGCCCTGTTGCCGGTTTACATCAAATCGCGCCTGTGGGGCCCGTCCACCGCTAGAGCAAAACCATACCGATGTTCATCGGTACTGGCCCAGCGGTGCCGACTCTTTCCGGTTGGGCGCGGGGAACAAGGTTGCCGCAGCCCCTATTGCTCTGGTTATCTATCTAGAGCAAAACCGGAGCGAATAGGTTCATTCGCGACCGTGGGTTTGCGGGGATATCAACTCGTTAGAACACTTTCGGTGATCCAAAAATCACCGGAAGTGTTCTAGGCTCCGGAGAATACATTACGGTTGATGATTGGTCTGCCGATACCTGGACCATTCCCTCCATCATTATTTCATCTTTGGTCAGTGTATTTCTCTATTTCGAAATTAGTAGAATTGCTGGGGCCGTCTTTGTCTCTCAGGCGATTTTCTTCACCTGCACGGGGATCGCCTGACGGGCAGTGCTACCGACAACAATATCGGCCATCACCAAGTCAAGCGGTGACGAGGGGTCGCGCACGCCGAGATCATTGATATTTACACCTGCGCCAGCGAGGGCGTTTGCCGCGAACACCCGCCCGCCGATCTCAACCATACGTGCACCCAACGCTTTATGACCAAAACCATGCTCGATACCGATGACACCGACACCAATTCCCTGGCGGACAAGGGCCTTACCAACCACCTCACCATCCGGAGAGTTGACCTGCACTGTGTCGCCGGTGGCGATGTTGAAACGCCCGGCATCCGTGGCATTCATCGTGATCGCGTTTTCCCGATGGATATCTTGCAGTGCAGGCGTACCGATGGTGTGCGCCGACTGCAAATTCGACTTGGTTGAAACGGCAAGAAACGGCCATGTTCCGGCGGGGTATACACTCTCAATTTCCCGGCCATCTGCAAAACTTTGCTGTGCGAAGGTTGGCGAACCGGAATAACGTTTTCCAGACATCGAATTCCGGGCGGTTCCGAGTTGCTCGTTCCAGATTTGCATGCCCTTCGGATAAGTTTTGGCGAGATGACCGTCCTTATAGCCTTCCTCAGCATTGGCAAAGCGGCCACCACGGTTATAAACATAGGCAACCTTGCGCCACTCTTCAGGTTTCAAGGTTTCTTCCAGTGCCGGACGAATTCGGCTGACACCGGTCAATTCCATTTCGTCGTCATCAGAATCCATCACCGGTTTGCCATCGAAAGCGACGTTGGCAGCAGCGCGAAGGTAGTAGTCTTCGGCACGGTTCAAAGGCAGCAGGTTCTTGTCCTTATCCATAATCGCCTTATCACCAAACCCTGGCAGCCCCATGCGCTTTGCCACCTCAATGACAAAGGTCTCCATATCGATCGCCCGTCCGTCAGGCAATTTTTCAATCGGGGACTCGATTACCGGCCAGCGGGCGGTTGAGACTTTGGTCAACGCCCCACCCCACGCTCCGGCCCAGCCCCAGCTTTCATAAAGAACGCTGTCGGGAACGATATAATCGGCGTAACTGGTGGTTTCATTGATGAACGGATCGATAGCGATAAACAAAGGAATGTTTTTTGGATCACGTAGCCCCTTGTCGACCAGTTTTTCAACCCCGGCAATGCCGTAGATTGGATTGGTTGACCACGTAATCAACGCCTTAGCTTTATAAGGATAGCCGGTCATCGCCGCCGTCAGGAAATGGGTCGATAAGGTGGGCGCCAGCGAATACCACGGTGCTTCGGCCGGATACGGGTTTTTGCCCGCCGCTTTTTTTCGGGCGAATTCGCTGGTTTTTTCATACGCAAATCCACCGCGCCCCAAGTTAACCCCCTTCGGTTTCACCTTGCCCGGGAAACCGGCGACGTTATAGCGAGGCCCCGGCGCGATTGACTTAAATTTACCACCGCCAGCGCTGGTGCCACCTTTGGCATTCAAATTGCCGACCAATGCGTTCAGCATGACAATGCCATAGGCCGTATAAAAACCGGCGCTGTGCATGGTGCCGCCGTGGCAATCGGCCGCCGCCTGTTTACCGTGAGCGGTGAACTCTCGTGCCAGATCAATGATCTTATCTTCAGCGACACCACAGGCCGTAGAATATTCGGCAATGGTCATTTTAGTCGCTTCTTTGCGCAGCATTGTAAGACTGGAAGAAACCTTCACCTCGGTCCCATCGGCCAATTTTACCGTGCCTTCATAAAAGATCTTTGCAGGCCCATTACTATTATCCGTTGCCACGATTTCGCCACTGGCGGTGTCGATAGCAACCGGTGATTTTTTCAAATTGTCTGACGCGTCGGTATTGATGTCGCCATACCGGAGGAAGCGGCCCACGTCGGACCGGGCGTCATCGTCGATCACCAAATGGGTGGCGTTCGACCACGAGACCTCGCCAGCGACTTTCGATGCCATAGGCGACGGCTGGGCCAGAAACTTACTGTCCTGCCGATCATTTTCCAAGATCCAGCGGATCATGCCCATAACCAATGCTGAATCGCTACCTGGCTTGATCGGCACCCATTCCCCCTGCTTTGATGCATGTGAATGGGCATTGGTCATGACCGGATCGACAACAGCGTATTTAACATTTCCTTCGGACCGGGCCTTGGCGATTAGATGCCCTTGCAACTTGAATGGATTTCCGGCGTTGCCCGGTGCCGTACCGATGAACAACATGAACTTGGCGTTATCGAAGTCCGGTTTCAGGTGGGGGTGTTTTTTCCAATCATCCAACAGCGCGGCGTATCCGGCACGCATGCTCAGCCCACAATAGCTGCGGTGACCGACGAAATTGACGGTGCCGAAAGATTTTTTGGCAAACCGCGCAGCGAAGTTCAAGCGACCGTCCTTGTAGGCGGGCATGAAAACCAGTTGATTGGCCTTTGGTCCGAATTCGGGATTTTTCGGATCAATTGGCGTTTTCAGATCCCGGATTGCCCGCAAACCTTCAACATTGCCTTCGCCGAACAAGTCCCCGCCCTCGACCACTTCCTCAATCAATTTGGCAAAGGGAATCGGTTTCCACTGACCGCTGCCACGTGGCCCAACCCGTTTCATTGGTGTCAAAACACGGCGTGGGTCCTTTAATTTGCTCAGAACGGCGTTACCGCGACCGCAGGCCGTTGACCGGCCTGCAAGACCTTGTTCCTGGAAGCCAGACAACTTCAGCAGACTGTCCTTGACCGGTGTTTCGTAAGGAAGGTGTGGGTGGGTTGACAACAAATGATAGGGGTTCCCGGTAACCCGGAGCACAGAACCTGTCGTCTTGTCGATACGGACCCTGACGCCACAATTGGTCGTGCACCCCATGCACATGGTGTAGGAAATCCGTTGATTGGGATTGAGGCTGACCTCACCTGTTTTGGCATCAACCGCGTATTCCGGTTCAAGTGCGTTACCGCGTATTCCGGAAATCTTGTTTTTGCCGAACAGGCCACTCAGAAGATGCTCGCCTGGTTTGGCATATCCGAATGCGAAGGCCCCCATGCCACAAACCGCTGTGGTACCGAGAAGGAAATTTCTGCGTGACGGTAACATGACGTCGTCTCCTTTAAAGCACTGAATGGGATGCCGTGTGACCGTCCTTGTTTTCGCCCTCATGATTAAGGACAAAGGACAAGACGACCACGACCACCGCCAGCAATCCGACGGTCCCGATTAAACCCGCTAGGGCTTCATTGTTGTTGATTAAGGCGTGAGGAAGAAAACCGGCTTCAAGCTTGAGCTGGGCTTGCCCGCCCATGAACAGTTCCCACCTGAAGATAAGGGCACCGACGACCGCCAATAGGCCCGACACGGCGGCAAACAAGGCCGCTCTAGAGGCAACCAGCGCCATCACCAAGCCACCAACGCCGCAAATGCCGGTCATAAGGAACAATAAGTTAACCGGGTTAGCGTTAAGCGCCAGATCAGCGAACGCACCGCCATCGACGACGTTTTTTCCCCAACCGGCGGCAATCCATACGGCCACGCCGACAACGAATAAGGCCGAACCCGTCGCCAACACCTGCGGGGCAATTCCGGGTTTTTGCCCGCGTACCGCAGCGACAATGGAAACTGCACCGGAACCGGAAATGATTGCACTTAGGGTCAACATGATTGGAAAGAAGGTTTCATGCCAGACCGGACGTGCACGAACGATGGTCATCTCCCCGGCAGTGTAGGCCAGTACCGCGACCGAGAAGATGGCCGTCCAGTACCAAAGGTACCGGCGATAGGCAGCGAAACGATCACCAAAGGGAGAGTACAGCACAACCAGCATCGCCAACCCGCCAACGAAGGCAGGCAAAAACCAAGACCCCCACCACATGATTGAGTGAGGTGCTGTCCCTAGATAAAAATGCATAAAGCGTGCGGGTTGATGAAGATCGGCCAACAACGGAACAGCCGCCGTCAACCCACAGGCGGCGGCGGCAAACAGTGCGGGCCTGATCTCAGGGGCGTTTTGGTCGCGTACGGCGGCGATGAAGGCAATCAATAGGGCACCCGCAGCGCTGCCAACCAGCAGAAAATACCACACCGCCCAATGGTCCCACGCAAAGCCTTGATCAAAGGAAATAAGATCGACAATACCGTTTTCCATGTTTCAACTCTCCTGCTGGGCGTCTTGGTTACGCAACTGACGTGAACCGGACTCGGCTTCGACGCGGTCTTGAAGACGATCATCAAGACCGATGTAATAGACTTGTGGGCGGGTTCCCATGTGGGGCCGCAGCACGTCAACCTTATGGTTGCGGATCAGTTTGGTGACCGCGCTGTCCTCGGCCCTCAAATCGCCAAAAACACGCGCACCACCAACACAGGTTTCGACACAAGCCGGCAGAAGTCCGACGCCTACCCGTTGAACGCAGAAAGTGCATTTGTCGGCAACGCCCGTTTGCTTGTTGATGAACCGCGCGTCGTATGGGCACGCCTGAACACAATAACCGCAACCCACACACTGCTCGGCATCAATGACAACAGTGCCGTCCTTTTGTTGAAAGGTCGCCTCCACCGGACAAACCGGGATGCAAGGCGGGTTTTCGCAGTGGTTGCAAAGGCGCGGAAGAACAGCTTGCCCTGGCCCATCGTCGGTTTGTATTTCATAGGTGCTGACGACGGTCCGGTGGTTGCCTACCGGAACCGCATTTTCCATGGAACACGAAACCGTACAGGCCTGACAACCGATACATTTACGCAGATCAATCACCATTCCCCACCGTGGCGTGTCACCGGTTGACGAGGTTTGTGATTGTGGTTTAGCCAAAGCGGCTGAACCGGGTGCCGCCAGGCCGAGGGCAGCGACGGCACTAAGAGATAATATTTCACGTCTGGTTTTCATGGAGTCCAACTCCTTGGCTCGGTTCTGGTCCGATGATCGGTAAGTATAATACGCGCCTATTTCACACATTATAATTGGACTTACTGTGTAGCGGCCTAAGTGAAAACCCCTAGACGCGACCATATTTTCCACAAAAATGGCCGCGTTTTCGCCATTTTTAGCGAAAGCGCGGCCTAAACCATGTCGGTGTTTAGCGGCAATCAACCGGTTGATGTATCAGGCCCATCGGTTCCGGCGTTACTCATGCGCCTGGCCGGTGCCGGGCAGGCCTCATCCATGGCTTTCGCGTCGTTAAATAGCTGTAAAACCTCGACGGAACTGCCAACCTCAAGCTTGGTTAAAACATTGTGGCGATGTACTTCGACTGTCTTGTTACTGATGCCCAGGTCACGTGCAATTTCCTTGGACCGACCACCCTCGGCCATCAATTCAGCGATTTTGTGTTCCCGGTCAGTCAATCTTGCCAACTGCAATCGGGCGTCTCGCGCCAAGCAACACATCTCGGCCATTTTGACCGATTTTTCAATCGCTGCCTGCACCCGCTCAATCAGCGCTTGTTGATTTACCGGCTTTTCCAAAAAATCCACGGCGCCCAATTTCATCGCCTCAACGGCCATTGCCACGTCAGCGAATCCGGTAATGAAAATCACCGGCAAAATGATACCAATTTCATTGAGTTGCTCAACCAGCTTGAGGCCGCTGATGTTTGGCATGCGCACGTCGGTGACAATACAGCCCACACACGTCTGGGGCGGATCGGCAAGAAAGGCGCTGGCGTCTTCAAAAACCTGACTTTTTAAGCCAACCGAAGAAAACAGTAACGCTAACGAATCGCGCATGGCTTCGTCATCATCGATGATGATGACCTCACCAACTGGATTACTCATCGGGTGCTCCTTCCACCGTTGGCAGGCGAACAGTGGCGGTTGTGCCTTCGTCCATGACCGACTGCAAATTTAAGGTGCCATGATGCCGTTGAACGATGGTATTGGCGACTGAAAGTCCCAAACCCAAGCCGCTTTTGGACGTAAAAAATGGCTCAAAAATACGATTTTTTTGATTTTCTTCTATGCCCTTACCCTGATCCTTAACGTCAAGGACACAGCGTTTGGCGTCGTGGCGTAGCGTAATTTCGATACTCTTGCGTGCTTCACTCAGATTTTCACAGGCTTCCATGGCGTTCTGTACCAGGATCATCAAAACCTGCTGGAATTGGATTTTGTCAACCGATGCAATAATGCCTGCTTGCGGTCGATGCCAGATCAGGCGGCAATCGTGTTTCGCCGCATTCAATTCACTAAACTCCAGGGCCTGATCAACAACATCACGCAGATCGGTGACCGTCATCTGCGGTGGGCGATTGCGCAGGAAATTAAAAATCCCCCTGACCACTCCCGCCGCCCGTTCGCCCTGGCTGCTGATTTTCGTTAAGGTTTGTCCAATCAGCTGCGGATCAATTTTTTCTTGTTTGACCAACCCCGACAGCGCGTGCGCGTAGTTAAGAATAGCGGCGATAGGTTGATTCAATTCGTGCGCCAAACCACCGGCCATTTCAGCCATCGTATTGGTCCGGTAGGCCCGGGCCGTGTCGGCTTCAAGTTCGCGAATCCGTGCTGTCGCATCCCGGCGGCGCGCCTCCTCCGATTCCAGTTGCCGCGTACGCAACCAGACCAGCCGTTCAACACGAACAACATGAATCAAAAACATCACAATCATAAGGGCAGCAACGGAGAACCATTCTATATTTTCCCGCACAAAGGTGCGCAGCACAGTCCATGTTCCGGGAACAAAAGGAGTGATCCGAAGTTCGCGATATAACGCTTCCACCGATGCATAGGATACAGGGGTAATCCAGCCGTCATAATCAAGCTCCATTGCCCTCTTGGGGGACGGCATCGCAAACAGCGCCCTAGCGACGGCCGTGGCCAACTTGACCGACGTTTTTTTATGTTTCGAGAAGGCCCAACCGGGATAAAGGTCGCTTGATATCTGGCAGTTGAAGCGCGGTTCGTGTCGCCTGGCGATCACTTTTATTGCCCCCGGCATCAGCTTTCCGCTGCTAATCAAATGTTCCAGCAAACAGCTTCTTACAATGCCGACGTCGCCTTCACCGGCAAGAACAGACTTAACGATCGCGTCTTGCGGAAAACCGAGTTCCTTAATGGTGATGGTTGACGCGCGGTCATGAAGGGCACCGACAATCGCCCGCCAGCCAATAAGGAAGCCGCCGAAGGCTTGACGGTTAACCGTTAAAAGCCGCTTGTTTTCAAGATCCGCCAAAGTATCGAGATCATCCCGGTTGGCGTTGACGAATATCGTCGACCCCAGGCTTCGACTCGGATCGCGGGACTCTGGGGCCTGCACGGAGGCAAATTGGCTGGTGCCATAATATCGCCCCAGATAAACCGTATGACCCGGATTGGTCAGAACAAAATCCACTGTGTGCGCCCGCACCGCCTGTTCAAGCGCCACCAAGCCAAACGGGACCAGACGAAAAGAGTGTTTTGGCAAAGATACTTGAAGATAGGAAAGTGTATCATGCCACTGCTTAAAGGCGAATTGATCACCACGGTGGGCGAGCACACCAATGTTTATAACAGCCTGATCTTCATCATCACTGGCGAACGAAGGGTCTACCTTTCCCATCAGGGCGACCATTGCAAACAGCGCAATCAGACAGACCCGTGCCGACAATAGCCATGTATCGCGATAACACCGCGACCATCGGTGCTTCGACCGCAAAGGTGTTAATGATAACATCATATATTTATCGCCGTGGCTGCTAACGCGCCAAAGATCTGCCGGCGGCGGAAAAGCCGCCCGCCGCCGGAAGGCCTTGGCGTCGATCAACCAGATAATCGGTCATCCCACCGCCTGCCCACATGGCGACTAAAGCAACAAACGCCGTCAGCGAAAATACCGACCCGCCGGTCATCACCGCTCCAACGGCGCAGCCACCCGCAAGCATACCGCCAAACCCCATCAGCACCGCACCGAAGATATAGCGCGGCATCGGGTTATCCTCGAGATTAAAGTATTGCATTTTCAGTTCCCGCCCGAGAAGGGCAGCGAAAAAGGATCCGGCAAAAACACCCGGCACCAGCCCTAAATCAAAAACCAGTGGCAGATCGGGATGATTGATCAATCCCATCAGCGTATCGGCGGACGGACCAATAAAGCTGATACTTTTTACGGCGACAGGGTCGAAGGATTGAGAGGAGATATTATAGGTAACCAACCATCCGGTCATTATGGTCAAGCCGACGCCAATGGTTCCTGCCATGGCCCAGTAACTAACCCGTCGGTGAAGGGCTAATCCCAGTGAAATTGCTAATAACACGGCACCGATGATCAGCGGCGTATGGTCAGACAAGTGCAGCAGAACCGAGACATCGCGCACAGCACCGCCGTTGACCGTCCACAGGCTACCAACCCATTGCCGAAACGGCGACAATATCCCGCGCAAGGAGGATTGGGCGACAATCGTTAAGATCAGGCCGGTAATCATCGCCCGTAAATTTCCTGTCGCCGACAATACTAGAATACGACTGGCGCACCCACGCGCCAGCACCATGCCCGCACCAAACATCAGGCCACCAATAGCGGCACCGGAAAGACTGCCCTGTCCCGTCAGCTGTCTGGTTTCCGAAACATCAAGCAGCCCGCTGACGATCATGACTTGGGTACTGACGATGGCGGCAGCAAACGCCAGCATCCAAATTGCCAGTTTTGGCCCCGCAGTGCCGCGAAAAAATTCCACTGTTGCTGAGCGCATGCAGAACCGGCTGCGCTGCGCCAATGCGCCAAACGCTAAGCCAACGACAAGACCGCTTAACGTCACGCTACCGCCTTCGCCGAAAATTCCGACCAGATATTCAAAATTCATGGCATGTTCCAAATTCGTTTCCAGGCAATCAACAATAAAGCCCCGACCAATATTGGTCCGCGTAAAATGTCACATATTCCAAAAATGTAAATTGACTCAAATCAATATATTCTGGATTTTTCCTTCTCGTCAGCCAATCGGTATGGAGATTATGGCATCTGGTGAATAGAATTCGACCTATGCTACCGTCAAGGTCGCACCATCAAATAGGTTATGTTTCATGGACCAACCGAAACCCCTTGCCGACGCCCTGCTGAGTGCGCTGAAAGACCGTGGTGCGACAGCGGTGTTTGGCATTCCCGGTGATTTTGCTTTGCCTTTTTTCAAAGCCATCGAACTGACTGATCTGATTCCACTTTATACCCTTAGCCATGAACCGGCGGTCGGTTTCGCCGCCGATGCGGCGGCGCGTATCGGGGGTGGGCTTGGTGTTGCCGCCGTGACTTATGGTGCGGGCGCGCTCAACATGGTCAACCCGGTTGCCCAGGCTTATGCCGAAAAATCACCGGTCGTCATCATCTCCGGTGCACCGGGCGCGGAAGAGGGCGCACGCGGTCTCGGTCTGCATCACCAAGTCAAACATCTCGATTCCCAGTTCTTGATCTATAGCGAAATCACCTGCGCCCAAACGGTGCTTAACGATGCAACGACAGCACCAGCAGAGATCGCTCGTGTCCTCGACACGGCGCTGGTGCGCTCTCGCCCGGTCTATATCGAGTTTCCACGCGACATGGTCAATGTCGCCTGCGGCCCGGTTCCGGCACCGGTAACCCCAACTTGCGACCCGGATGCGGCTGCCGACTGCGCGGCAGAAATCATCCAGCATCTCAGTGGTGCGCAAGCCCCTGCCCTGCTGCTAGGTGTTGAAGTTCGCCGTTACGGGCTGGAACAAAAAATTGCTGAGCTCGCCCAAAAATTGGCAATCCCGACGGCAACCAGCTTCATGGCCCGTGGGTTGTTGGCCGGCAGCGATGCACCGCTGATCGGCACCTACCTAGGGCTCGCCGGTGACGAGGATATCCGCCGCACGGTCGAGCGGTCCGACGGCCTGCTAATGCTGGGCGTTATTCTTTGCGACACCAATTTCGGCATCTCGAAACGCCAGATCGATATGCGCCATGCCGTTCACGCCTTTGATGGTGCAGTGCAAGTCGGTCACCATATTTATCCGAACGTAACATTGGCGGCGTTGATTGATGCCCTTCTTGCCCGGGCCACACCATTGGGTCAGGCGACGACCCTATCCCAGCACGTGTACCCGAGTGGGCTGATCAGCGATGACGCACCCGTCAAATCGGTCGATATAGCCTGCGCCGTCAATGACATGTTTGCCGAGCATGGCTTGATGCCGATCTCGTCAGACACCGGCGATTGCCTGTTCACCGCAATGGACATTCAAAACACAGCCCTTGTGGCCTCAGGGTATTACGCCACCATGGGACCCGGTGTTCCGGCGGGTATGGGCCTGCAAGCGGTTTCCGGCGAGCGTCCACTCATCCTGGTCGGCGATGGCGCCTTTCAGATGACCGGATGGGAATTGGGCAACTGTCGCAAATACGGCCTGACCCCGATTGTCATTGTCTTCAACAACCGTAGCTGGGACATGCTGCGCGCGTTCCAACCGGGCGCAGGGTATAATGACCTTGACGATTGGCGGTTTGCCGACATGGCCCCGTCAATGGGCGGCATTGGCACTCGGGTATCGACCAGAAAAGATCTGGCGGCGGCGTTAAAGACGGCCCACGCGGACAAGAAAAATTTTCATCTGATCGAAGTTATGCTGGAACGCGGCGAGATATCGCCAACGCTTCAACGCTTCGTAGACACCGTCAAACAACGTTCAGCATTACGCACAGAACGCTAAACCTCGTCCCGTAATCACGTGATGCGGAAACGGGCCAAGGCTTCGGCCAAATCACCGCCAAATTCCTTGCCCTTACGCAACAACGCGGCGCGTGGTGGCAGGCGATCAAGGGCATTATTCCCCCAATCATAGCTGGTCAACAGCGCGAACGGCATGGCATGGGTCTGCGGCATGGCCGCGAATGCACAGGCCAGATCAATCCCCGTCATTTCGCCGGTCAGTTCCATGGACGCAATCACCATGTCCGGACGGGTCTGCAATGCCATCTTGAAACCATCAAATGACGTGCGCGCATTGGAGATGCGATAGCCACACGCCGCCAGCTCTTTTTCGACGATACGACCCATGAACCGTTCGGGGACAATCAGCAAAACCTCGATATCCGTCGGGGTGATGTCGCCAAAATCAACGTCAGCTACTGGTTTTGCCGGAAGCTCCCTGATCAGGGCCGGCGTGTCGTCGGCAACCGCCGCATCCCCTTCAAGGACGCCATGAAGCTTATCAATGAAGGTTTGGGTGTCATCAAGATTGTTCGGCGACAAGTCACTAACTTCACCCAGATACTCACCTAAACGATGACCCAATAGATCAACTGACGGAATATTCAGGCCTCGCCCTTGCACAAGTAAATTATGGGCATGATTGCGCAACAACGTCAGACCGCTATCCGCTGGTTCCGTATTTGACCGTAGGTTTCCAAGCAGAATGTCGAGCTCGCTGAGGGTGTCCTCAACGTCTTGCTTAAACTCGGCTTCGAGTTGCCGATCAACGTCTTCTGCTGAAGGAAGAAAGTCAGCCATGATCGCTATCCTTTTCAAGCAAATTGACGGCCGTGGCCGTGGCAATTAAAACACCGCAGCGGCGTCACTCCGGCACCCACGGTAAGACCGTAACACTACCGCAAAGCACGCCCGACGAACAACCGCATTTGCATGCGAACCGATGCCTGCATATTAATTTATGTGAATAAGGTTTGAGCTGAATTCGACCAGCTGGTCAGGACCCATTTGAAATGACGGGGAATAACGGACTGTCCAGTATGTCGCCCGGTTTCAGGGTGCTGCTGGCCGCCATCTCGTGAAATGGCGGCGACATCACGCCGTCGCGCAGAACAACCACACCATCGCGTTGGCAGTCGTCAACCAGAGGACTTTTCCAGCATCATATTTTTAGGCTTTCACCCGTTCGATATCGGCACCGCAGGCACTCAATTTCGCTTCCAGTCTCTCGTAACCACGGTCCAGGTGATAGACCCGATTAACAATCGTCTCACCGTTAGCCGCCAATCCGGCCAGCACCAATGATACACTGGCCCGCAAATCAGTTGCCATCACCGGCGCGCCGGACAGCCCACCAACACCGCGAACGATTGCTGACGCCCCATGCACATTGATATCCGCTCCCATGCGGCAAAGTTCGGGCACGTGCATGAAGCGGTTTTCGAAAATCGTCTCGGTGATCATCGATGCGCCGCCAGAGACCGCCATCAAGGCCATGAACTGGGCCTGCATGTCGGTCGGGAAGCCAGGGTAAGGTTCAGTCATCAAGTCGACGCCCTTAAGCGCTCCGTTAGCGCGACTAACATGAAGACCCTGGTCGGTTTCCGTGACCTCGACCCCCGCACTTGTCAAGATTTCAATGGAAGACTGGATCAGGGCCGCATTGGTTCCGGTCAGGATCAGATCACCGCCGGTAATGGCCGCCGCGACGGCGTAGGTGCCGGTTTCGATCCGATCCGGTAAGACACTGTGTTCAGCGCCATGCAGTTTTTTGACGCCCTGTACGGTCAGGGTATCGGTACCAATGCCGTCAATGTTTGCGCCCATGGCTTGCAGACAGCGCGCCAGATCACCGATTTCCGGCTCGCGCGCAGCGTTGGATATGATGCTTTCCCCGTCCGCCAAGGTCGCCGCCATCAGGATGTTTTCAGTCCCGCCGACAGTCACCATAGGAAACACGACATGCCCGCCCTTCAAGCCGTTTTCGGCATGGGCGTCAACATAGCCTTCCGTCAGTTCTATGTCCGCACCTAGCTGCTGCAACGCTTTCAAGTGCAAATCAACGGGTCGCGTGCCGATGGCACAACCGCCCGGTAGCGACACCCGGGCATGGCCTTCGCGGGCCAACGTCGGCCCCAGCACCAGGACCGATGCCCGCATTTTCCGCACCAAATCATAAGGTGCCGTCGTTTCACTAATTGATGTTGCCGTCAGGTCAACAATGCCGCCCATGCCCCGTTCACCGGCACCATTGTCAGGTTTAACATTAACCCCCAACTCCGACAGCAGATTGGCCATCGTTAGAATATCGGCAAGGTAGGGAAGGTTGCTCAGCCTCAGTGTCTCATCAGTCAGCAAACTGGCCGCCATCAACGGCAACGCCGCATTCTTGGCCCCGCCGATGTGAATTTCACCCTTAAGCGGTACGCCGCCCCGTATTTTAATCTGATCCATGCGTCCTCAATTATCCGAACAGTCGTGGCCGGTTTTTACGTCAGGCCCGCAGCTTTCTCAAGCACGCCGCCAATCAGCCCGCACTCACCTCTTTATGACCAAAAAATATGGCGGAAATGAGTAGAGATTTAATTAAGACGAGCCTTTTTTATCCTGCTCGTCTGTGGCCCGTGCCCGCGACTGAGCTTTGCGTTTGGCGAGGTTTTCACGCAGCGCCCTGGAAAGCCGGTCCTGCCGCTCAAGCTGCGCCTGTGCTTTGTCCTTTTTGCTTCCGACCGGTTCCTTGTCTGCCATCGTTGCCCCTCACCAAAACTGACGCCATAGACCCAGCGCTGATCCCATGTTTAATCCGCCAAAGGCATCCGTCAAGCGTCGTTAAACCGCTCGGATATGGTGCTTGCAGAGTGACATCGCCTATGGCATGTTCTGCGCGCTCGTTTCAGGCAGGGCCGCCATAGCTCAGGGGTAGAGCGCGTCATTGGTAATGACGAGGCCGTAGGTTCAATTCCTACTGGCGGCACCATTTTTGCTCATCGGTTGCTGACGATATATTTCTGGTCTTGAACGACGGGAATTACGGCTTGTGAACTACTGGCTTTTTGGCGTGACGGTTTCGCCCGCGAGCAAATCTTCGACAAAATAAGCGACAAGTTCGTTTCGTCCGGCGACGCCCGCCTTCTGATAAATAGCGCTGCTTTGACTTTTGACGGTTCCAGGACGGGTTTCGCGCAGGTCTGAGATTTCCTGCGCCGAGAACCCCTTGATCAGTAGCAACGCAACCTCGCACTCGGAAGGCGTCAACGACCACGCGTCAAATTTCGCATGGATGACGTCCAGCAATTCACCGGAGGCGACCTGAACGACGACTTCTGCGTCTCGGTGTTGTCGCAAAAGCCGCCTGATCTCCCAACCAATTGCGAAAAGTGCAACCGTCAGGGTGGCCGTCGAAATGAACTCAAGGTCTTGATGATCAATCCACGGGATTGCGATGTCGATTTGGAACAAATCGGCAGCCGTGTCTATCAACAAGAACACTTCACAAAACGCGATTATAACAAACGAAACGATGAGAGTTTGAACCTCAAAGGTCTTCTTGGTCTTCATATAACTCTCAATCGAATCATCTAAAACATCATCACGTCTCCACGTACCATCCTAACGCAAATTTTACCACCTTTATCAGTCGTCGCCATAGTCGCCGCGATTGGCTCCGCGATGGCATGCAACACAGTTGGCTTTGGTTTTGACCCTGGGGTCGGACCAAGCCCGTTGAGGAACTTCTTCGCTGTGGGCCCGAACCCAATGCGGCGTTTCGGTAATCCGCATGGGGGCTGACTGATCCGACAATCCGCGCATGAATTTTCCACCCATCCAGCCGGAATCGGCGGCGTTGGCGACCAGATAGGATTCGATGTGGCTGGCTGATTTTGCATCCAGTGACGCATCTTCACCAAAGTGGCTGGGCAGCCCTTTCATTACCTTCTGCCACGACAATTTTGGCAACATTTGTGGTTGGAACGCCATATGGCAAGCGCCGCATTCCTTGGCCGTCAGCTTGTCCTGAATTGGTGCATATCGTTCGTCAGCTTTAACCGACGTACCGACCAAAACAACCATTGCGGCGGCAGAGAAAATTATTTTCAAAAATTTTTGCATAACTACAGTCCTATCCTTTTGATGTTATTGGGAAACCATGAACGTCAGAAAATCGCCTTTTTCCAACGCCGTACAAACGCGCCCGATGACGCTTTTACAGTTACGGCGAAACCATTTTTTGACCTTTTTGATGTCAGAAAAGCGATCTGGTGTGCGCGACAAGGCCATGGGTTTAATTTCCTTACCGGCCCGGGTTTGCCCGACCGCCCTTGGATCTTTTGTATGACATGAGGTACATGACGGGGTGTCCGGCTTTCCGGTCGCGGGGCGCGACGTGAAAAGAATACGCCCGCGCTCGGCTGAAAATGCCTTAAAATTCTTATCCTGGGCTTTGGCTTCAGATGCAAAACCCGCGATGTTCTGCTGGACTGCGGTGGCCGCCGTGGCGCTACCCGCCGACCAGACAAAGCTGGCCGTTACCGTGGCGACTATTAACGAACGCCCCAGTTTTGTTTGAATTGTACTCATTTTTTATCTCCAGTTGGTAATTGAATTTTGATATTGGCGAAGTGACCTGACGCAGCGTCTTTATGACAACCGCTGCAGTTCACTTTTGATCCCACGTCCTTCACGCTAAATACCGCTTTGTCGATTTCGTGATGACGGTCTTTCCAATAGGGTGTATCCGTCATGCGAAAAGAAGGTGTATCGGCCCGACCGACGACATGCGAAACCTGGGTATCGAATGTTTCTGCGGCATTGGCGATCAGGTACGACGTGATGGTTTTGGTGGCGTCTTCATCGATGGTCGCATCTTCACCATAGTGATCAGCCAATCCGTTCATAATCGCCTGCCACGCAACCTTGGTCCGCAACGAAGGATGATAGGCGTTATGACAATCACCGCACTCGCTGGTGTACGACGGCGGCACCTCGACGGCACGCCAGCCTGACGCGGGCTTGTCGGCAAGCTTCATTCCGCCACCGATCAGCAGCCCGCCAATCGCCAAAAGCAGGAGAAAGCCGCGAATGGCATGTGTGCCTGCGGGCGCGCCGACCGCTGAATTGGCGTTGGCGCTGGACGACGCTTCTGCCTCAGAGCCGACCGACACGTCGGCGGTTATTTTTTTCCCGGTAATCATCGCCTTGATAACCGAATGGCGAAATACCTTTGTTTCCACAAACACGCCAAGCAAGTGAATGGTAATGGCCCCAAGCAGCGCCCACGCAGCAAGCTCGTGCAGGGCTTTGCCGACTTTACCGACCAGATAAGACGTTTCAGACGCCAGTGGGCCGAGATTTTCCTGCCCGCCCAAAACCACAATCCCGCTTAGCACCAGAAGAACCAGAACCAATAGCAAGGCGACAATCATCCAAGCCCCGACGGGGTTGTGGCCGGTATGCTCTTCGGATTTTTTGTCAAGAAGTAGGCGGAGTTGCTTAAAAACGCCAGCGAGGGCCAGTGGGAACGTTCCGAACCGACTGTAATAACTGCCCAAAAACCCCCAGATCACACGGAAGGTTATTAATATTGCCAATGCATAACCGGCAATTACGTGAACATCGAGCCACCATGGCGGGGCAATAAACCCGGTAATACCGGCAATTATAACAACACAAACCATCGCCCAATGAAAAAACCGAAGCGGAAGATCCCAGACCAGGGTGATTTTCTCACGCTGGATCGCTGTTGCCTGTTGCAAATTAGGTGTTGGGTTTCTGTCCATTGTCGCCGCTTCTAAACTGTGTTTGATGGGGGGTGAGTTAAACGCTCATGAGGGGACGAACAATCAACCAAAGTGGTCTACCCCTCACATAGAACTATGGTTTATGCGAAAATGGCAGAAAATATGGGGCTGTTGGCTGCTACAACGTGTGTGGTGGATCAAAAATCGGATGTCAAAACGCAATGGAAAAGGTGATTTGACCCTTGAGTCGGGCGCCAGGCAGGAGTTCCACAATCCCCGAATTGTGTTGCCCATCAGGGTCAAGGTTAAGCCCGCCGCTAAGATGGGAGACCGGCTCAGCACAGAAGAAGCCAGTATCCTCAGGGACATAGACCACCAAATGGCGAAGCGGCGGTTCGGCTGACAACACCAGTCGGCGGTTTTCATTTGACCAGCAAATTTCGGCACGGCCCTGCCAATCTGCAAATGCATTGTCTAGCCCGCCCGGAAGAAGCCCGCCACGTCCAAACAGTGAAATAGCGACATGCTCGGTCGATTGAGCCTTGGGCAGGCCGTCCGCATCGTTCAATTGAATGGCCCTGACCCCCGTCTTCATGCTGGTCTGGGCGGTGCGTGGAAAAAAAGGATGAAAGCCAAGTCCAGCGGGCATTGGATCGGCTGAATTGTTTTCCACCGACACTGTAATATGTAAGGCCGACTGGGTCAGTCGAAGGGTTTGCCGTGCCGTATAGTCCCACGGCCAAAAATCTTTGCGATGACCATAGGTCAACGCTACGTGCTCATCAGACGTGGCCTCAATCGTCCAGGCGTTTTGCCACCCGTGACCATGTATGGAATGAGGTTCAGGCAAGAAATTTTGTGGCAATGTGACAGTCCGTCCGCGCCAGTCAAATCGTCCATGATCAATCCGTCCGGAATAGGGGATAAGAGGATAACCCGCCGACTGCAGCACGTCGTTGCACCCTGATGGGGCACGTCTGAGCCAATCAACCTGACCTTTTTCGGTGTCTTGGCAAAAAGCCAAAAGCGCGCCGCCTAAGGCCGGATCAATGATCACCTGTAAATCGCCCTGACGAAGGGTGATAACGTCGCTCGCGGCACAAATGCCAGATCGACTGGTTTCCCGTGGGGGCAGGACCAAATGTCACCTGCAACGTTTGAGCCATTGGAAGACGGTCTAGGTAGGCCTAGAAGGGGGCGCACCAGAAACTGGTAACTTATTGATCGACCGACAAATAGTCGTCCAAATGGGCGGCCTTTAGCGACTTGGCGACGATCCCCGTCGGGTTCAGAAACTTTGTTTCAACGCCGTGTTTTAATCCAGCATCTTTCCATCTAATCAGCATTCCAAAGCCTGAAGAATCGACCGAACTTAGGCCCGACAAATCAAACTGCACCGACTTGGCCTTGCAATTATCGACCAGAGATTCGATTTCTTTTGCCTTATTTTGATCGGCATACGTCAGCTTACCGGACATCTCCATCAGCATGGACTCGCCGGTCTCCTTTAGCTTGAATTCCATTTTTTCACTCCATCACGAATAGCGCCAGCACAGCTTCTGGCCGCCTATCACCAGTTGCTTTTGATATGATAGCAACCCGCATTAACCGCGGGAAGCTCAAATCCACCCAGCAGAGAAAATCACGTTAAAAACCATATCACCACAAATTCGAAATTTTGCAACTACTGAAAAAATAGTTAAAATTGAACAAAATCAGTGTAAACCTGTACAATTAGAAATACGATACAATTACAAGGTTATAAAAAAGAGCTTTTGGGTTATCTAAACTTAATATTGAGGACCGTTAACACGAAGTCGGTTTGTAGCTGATTTCACGACATTTCGCTTTTTAATAAATTAGATGGGATTCTTTTCAGGTTCAGATCCGGGGGAAATTGCAACGACCTTACAGACCGATGCTGAAAGCGTTATCCAGCACGGTCAGGGTGTAAGGTAATTTCGAAACAAATTTTCAGAAGGGCAGAACGACGATGGGACTCTCAGATTTGAAGATCAGCGCCAAGATTTATGTCATGGCAGGATTACTAATTTTGTTGGCGGCCGGATCCATGGCCGTCGGCATCGTTCAAATGAATAAGATTGGCGGAGAGATCAAAGGAATCGCGGAGCAGGATATTCCGCTGACGGACGCCCTGACAAATATTGCAGTTCATCAACTCGAACAGGCCGTATTGTTTGAACGGGGCCTCTCTTTGGTCAAAGACGCGAGCGCGTCCGACGAATTGAGCTCTGTCGTAAAAGGACTGGAAACCTTATCACACAGGGTCAACTCGGAATTTGTAGAAACGGAAAAAATGCTGGAGACCTTCAGCAAAACGGCATCAAGTCAGAAAGCAAGACAAGAATTTACGGGCATTGCATCTCAACTGAAAAAGGTTGATCAGGAACACCGGAAATATGAATCTCTGACCTTGAACTTGTTGGGCCAATCGTCTGACAGCCATACTCGCGATGTCATCAAGAAGATCGAAGGCCTTCAAAAAACGATCGATCATGAACTAGAAATTACCCTCAAAAGAATATCTAGTTTTACGCTCCAGTCCGCCAAGCACGCAGAAGCGAATGAGCAGTTTGCCTTTATTCTTATGCTCATCGCCATGGCGGTGATGCTGACGGTTGGCATCTCTATTTCGTTTTTGATTTCTCGGATGATTGTCGGGCCAATACACGCCATGACCGACGTTATGGTTGAAATGCAGTCCGGCAACCACGCCGTCGACGTCACCGGCGCCGAACGGGAAGATGAAACCGGACAAATGGCGAGAGCAGTAAAGAAATTTCAACAGGGCCTGCTCGAAGCGGATCGTCTGGCTGAACTTCAGCACCAACAAGAAGAGCTGAAACGCAAACGCGGTGAGGCCATCGACGGACTTTTGGACATGTTTGGCAAAGAAATGTCATCCGCCCTGAAAGTCGTGAACACTGCGACCACGCAAATGGAAACAACGTCGCAATCGATGTCTGCAACGGCCGAGGAAACATCCAGGCAAGCAACCAATGTCGCCGCAGCCTCCGATCAGGCGACCACCAATGTTCAAACCGTCGCCTCCGCCGCCGAAGAGCTGTCATCTTCAATCAACGAGATTAATCGGCAAGTCACTCAATCAAATCAGATCGCCAACCAAGCACGGGGACAGGCCGAGACCACCAACAACTTGGTTGGAGGCCTATCGAAAGCCGTCGACCGGATTGGCGAAGTTGTCAACCTGATCAATGACATCGCCGAGCAAACAAATTTATTGGCCTTAAACGCAACCATTGAAGCCGCCCGTGCCGGCGACGCTGGAAAGGGGTTCGCCGTTGTTGCGTCTGAAGTGAAAAACCTGGCCAACCAGACAGCCAAAGCAACCGATGAAATCGCCGGGCAGATTTCCTCAGTCCAGGACGCCACGGGCCAATCGGTTGAAGCGATTTCAACAATCACCAACACCATTGGTCAAATGAGTGAGATTTCAACCGCGATCGCCGCCGCAGTCGAGGAGCAAGGGGCGGCGACAGACGAAATCGCTCGCAATGTGCAAGAAGCCGCCAGGGGAACGCAAGAAGTATCAGCCAACATCAATGGCGTTAATACGGCCGCCAGAGACACAGGAGAAGCCGCCACCGAAGTGCTTCAGTCAGCACGAGACGTATCTGTGCAAAGCGACGTCATGCGGGAAAAGGTTGAAGTCTTTTTCGACGGCATCAAGGCCGCCGAATAATCGAACAAGACTGTTTTTTTCGCCGGTATTGATCAGGTCGCTGACAGCAGAAAGCTGAACACCTCGGCGTTCAGGTCTCGATGGGATTTCTGCCGACCAAAGCCTTCAGGGTCGTGTGATGGCGGAAAAGCCTTGTTGCAGCGGAATTGACCGACCACGCAGCCGGTCAGCTGTGTCGGTTTTCTTCGACGGCGTGACAGGCAATTAGGGTGTTGGTATCGTTGCGCAATTGTGGTGCCTCGCTTTTGCAGCGATCATTGGCCAAGGGGCAGCGCGGGTGGAATGCGCAGCCCGACGGCGGGTCGATGGGGTTGGGGACTTCTCCCTGAACCGGGGCCCGCGCCTTACCGGTCATGTCCATGTCGGGAATGGTGTCGAGCAGCAATCGGGTATAAGGGTGTTTGGGATTGTCAAAAAGGTCCTTGGCCGTCGCAACCTCACACAACCGGCCCAGATACATCACACCGATATGGTCGGACACATGATACACCACAGCAAGGTTATGGCTGATAAACAAATAGGTCAGCCCCAGTCGCCGTTGCAGGTCTTTCATTAGATTGAGAATCTGCGCCTGTACCGACACATCAAGTGCGGACGTCGGTTCATCGCAAACCAGAAATTCCGGATCACTCGACAACGCCCTGGCGATGGAAATTCTCTGGCGTTGCCCGCCTGAGAATTCATGGGGAAATTTTGCGCCATCAGCCGGTGACAACCCGACCTGGGTCAGCAGTTCGCCAACACGCTGGCGAATTTCCTCGGCGGATTTGGCCAGTTTAAAAACACGAATGGGCTCGGAGACAATTTCCTGAACCCGCCAGCGCGGGTTGAGGCTGGCGTAGGGGTCCTGGAAAATCATCTGCCAACGGCGACGCACTGAATTCGATTCTTTACTTTTAATGGCCTCATGCAGATTGGTGCCATCAATAAATATTTCGCCGCGGGACGGCCCGTGCAGACCAACAATTAGTTTGGCAACGGTTGATTTTCCGCAACCGGACTCCCCTACAAGAGAAAACGTTTCACCCTTTTCTATCTTAAAAGACAACCCGTCAACGGCCTTCAAAATCTGTTTGGGTTGACGTTCAATAATCCGGGTTAGCCACGATTTGGAAACATCAAAATGTTTTGCAAGGTCTCGCACTTCAAGAACCGCTGCCCTCGATTGCCCCATCTGGATTCCCTCAGGCATAGACTGTCTCCTGATCAAAAGTCCAGCATGCCGCCATACTTGCCCCCGTCGTCTTCATAAGATCAGGGCGATCAACAAAACATATCTCCGTGGCGTTCGGGCATCGAGGATTAAAGGCGCACCCATGAGGAATTTCGGTTAACCGCGGCATCGTGCCATCGATTTGTTCCAGCACATCAACATCATGTCCGGCGATGGGAATCGACCCCATCAGGCCTTTTGTATAAGGATGCTGGGCCGATTTGATCACATCACGAACCTGACCGATCTCGGCAATGCGCCCGGCGTACATAACTGCAACCCGGTCCGCAGTTTCAGCAATCACCCCCATATCGTGAGTGATTAGCATCACCGCTGTTTTGTGATCTTTGCAAAGACGTTTAAGCAAGGCAATAATTTGGGCCTGAATAGAAACATCAAGTGCTGTTGTCGGTTCATCGGCAACAATCAGTTTGGGGTTGGCACAGATTGCCAGCGCTATAACAACGCGCTGGCGCATACCGCCAGAAAATTCATGGGGATAGGAATCAATGCGCCGCGCCGCCGCCGGAATACCAACTTCTTCCAGCAGCTCAATTGCCCGGGTTTTGGCCTCCACCGGTGTCAGGTCCATATGCACCTGAATGGTCTCCGTTAGCTGCCTGCCAATTGTGTAGAGCGGATTAAGGCTGGTCAGGGGGTCCTGAAAGATTGCGCCAATTTTTTTGCCGCGAATTTTCAGCATCTGCTCATAAGGCAAATGATCTATACGCTCGCCGTCTAGCCAAATCTCTCCTGCTGCCACCCGCCCAGGGGGTTCAAGCAAGCCAATAATAGATGCACCCGTCAAAGATTTTCCGGCGCCTGATTCCCCAACCACACCGAGCACCTCGCCTTGCTCAATCGCGAACGAAACGTCATCAATAGCAAGAAGGGTTCCGCGCCTAGTTGGAAATTCCACACGAAGGTTTTTGACTTCAAGCAGGCTCATACCCTACCCCTAACGTAATTTTGGGTTGAGGGCGTCGCGAAGCCAATCACCCAGCAAGTTGACGGCCAGGACGAGTAACACTAAGGCAACGCAAGGGAACAACGTAATCCACCATTCACCGGAAAACAGAAAGTTGTTACCGACACGAATTAGCGTACCGAGTGATGGTGTGGTCGGCGGAACGCCAACTCCGAGAAACGATAACGTCGCCTCAGTTATAACGGCTAAGGCCAAGCCAAGCGTCGCCAGCACCAGAACTGGACCTAAAACATTGGGAAGCACATGGCGGACCATAATCAAAAGCGGATGCACACCGATAACCTGAGCGGCAGCCACGTATTCTTTTCCGCGCTCAACCAACGTCGAGCCTCGGGCCAGGCGGGCAAATTTCGGCCATTCAGAGATACCAATAGCCAGAATTAAAACATAGATGGCCATGTCGTGTTGCAAGTTTTTCGGCAACAAGATGCTAACAACACCACTGATCATCAGCGCCACCAGAATAGGGGGAAGGGCCAATTGAACATCAGCCATGCGCATAATCATTGTATCTACCCAACCACCCAAGTATCCCGCAACCAAGCCAAGGCCGACGCCGACCACAATTGCCAAGGAAACCGCTGAAAAACCGACAGTTAGGGAGACCCGACTACCAAACATGATGGTCGATAAGATACCTCGGCCCTGATCATCTGTGCCGAGCACGAACTTGGACGTTCCATCTTCCACCCATACTGGAGGTGTGAATCCGTCCATCAAGTCCAGCGATGCAGGATCAAAGGGATCATGCGGGGCGAGCCAAGGAGCGAACCCAGCACCAATAATGAAGATTAGTGTCACAACGGCGGATATAACAATTATCGGAGACCGCTTGAAACTGTAAAGAACATCGCTGTCAAGGATGCGATGCCAAAGGTCGTGAGGTTTGGTTACACCCAGTTGATTTTCAGCCAAATCCTGGTTTCCTAATTACCTGCAGCAACGGTTTTGTTTACCCGTAGCCGCGGATCGACAACGAAGTACAAGATATCGACCACCAGATTGATAGAGACGAAAATAGCCGCGACCAACACAAGATAGGCGGCCATAACGGGAATGTCGGCGAAGCCAACGGCCTGAATAAACAAAAAGCCCATGCCCGGCCATTGGAACACGGTCTCGGTGATAATCGAGAAGGCTATTAAGTTTCCAAGATTAAGGCCAATCATCGTCATCACCGGCACCAGCGTATTTTTAAACGCATGACCGAAATTAATAATCTGATTGGGCAACCCCCGCGCCCGGGCAAACTTAATATAGTCGGTGCGCATAACCTCCAGCATTTCAGAACGCACCATGCGCAGGATAAAGGTCAATTGAAACAACGCCAGCGTGACAGAGGGCATTATGATGGCTTTCCAACCTGATACCGTCAGAAAATTGGTTGACCACCACCCTATATTGGTCGCCACACCTCGACCGAATGACGGCAAGACGCCGAGTGTAACGGCAAAAAGATAAATCAGCAGGATTCCGATGACGAAAGTTGGTAAGGTGACGCCAACCAATGAACCAACAAGAATCACCCGACTGAGCCAGGAATTTGAGTTTATACCTGTATAAACCCCAAGCGGAATACCAATAAATATGGCCAGAACCGCCGAAGCAAAAACGAGCTCCAGCGTCGCTGGCATGCGTTCGGCGATAAGATCGGCGACGGGGCGCTGAATTCGGTACGAAATACCAAATTCTCCCTGAACCGCATTTCCAACAAAGCGGCCAAACTGAACGATGAAGGGGTCGTTGAGGCCGAGGCTGTCGCGGATCGATGCCCGCTCTTCATTGGTTGCTTCCTGACCAACCATATTGTCAACAGGGTCACCAACGAAATTAAACAGCATAAAGGATACAAGGGAGACCACGATCATCACCGCGGCGGCCTGAAACACCCTTTGAAGCACATAAGCTAACATGATTTTCTAACCAAAAGGCGCAAGCTGCCCGGGCTCAGGGTACTCCTGAGCCCGGACGCCGCTTGCGCAGACTAGCCCGCTATTTCTTAAACTTGGTGTAGATGAACCGAACACCATCGTCAGCAACGATGGGAATATCGAGCTTATCACTCATCGCCCACACAATAACTTGATGGTGTAAGGGCAGATAAACGACTTCATCACGTATCTTTTGCCAAACTTTTGCGATCATTTTGTCGCGTTTGGCAAAATCGACTTCTTTTTCGATCGCCAGGATCGTCGCATTGGTGTCGGGATCGTCAAAGCCGGTTCCGTTCCACCCCTGGTCACCACCTTTTACCAGATAGTTGAAGACATAGTGAGAATCGAGTGTCGAAACACCCCAGCCCAGCATGTAGAAGTCGGTTTCCCGTTTCTTGATTTTCGGGAAATGAAGTGATTTCGGAATTGCTGACAGGTTGACCTTGATGCCGATCTTGCCGAGCATCCCGACCGCCGCCTGGCAAATACCTTCGTCATTGATGTAGCGGTTGTTGGGGCAATCAAGCTGAATTGAGAACCCGTCTTTGTATCCGGCTTCGGTCATTAATTTTTTCGCCGCAGCGACGTCATAGGGGCGGCGTTTGTTTAAAGCTTCAGTATATCCATGAACCGCAGGCGGGGTGATCAAGCCAGCGGGAACGGAATAACCGCGCATAACCTTTTTCTTGATCGCCTCAATGTTGATGGCCTGATACATCGCTTGGCGCACGCGTCGATCAGCCAACGGGTTTTTGCCTTTGATGTTGGACGTCAATAATTCTTTTGACCCCTGGTTCATGCCAAAGAAGATCGTCCGAACCTGCGCTGTTTGCTCCAGGTGCAGACCCGGTGTGTTCTTGATCCGGTTAAGGTCCTGAAGCGGCGGATCAAGAATGAAGTCAAGTTCACCTGACAGCAATGCGGCGACGCGTGTCGCCTGATTGGCTATTGGTGTATAGATGATTTTATCGACTTCGTGTGGGTAGTCTTTCAGACCCCACCAGTCGTTGTTCTTGACCAGAATGGTCTTAACGTCAGGCTCGCGAAGCTCCAGTTTGAACGGCCCGCTCCCCATGGCATGGCGCACGGCATAGGTTTCTTCCTGCGCATTTTTATCCTGTGGCACCGTAACATTATGCTTTTCCGACCACGCCTTCGACATAATAAAAAGATTGGTCAACTGGTTTCTTAAAATCGGGTTCGGTTCCTTGGTGATAATCTGAATCGTGTGTGGGTCGACAACCTTCACTTCCTTGATCGAACTGATGTCGCCCTTTAAATCAGATGTCGGTGCCATGGCCCGTTCAAGGGAAAATTTTACGTCCTCAGCGGTCAGGTCCGTTCCGTCATGAAACCGCACGCCCTTGCGCAGGGAAATTTCCCATGTGGTCGGGTTCAGCAGTTTCTGCCCCGTGGCCAGCCACGGTGTGTTTTTCATATCTTTGTCGTTGTAATATAGCACGTCGTATATTTTACGTGACGCTGAATGTGTCGGTGACTCATTCGCCGCATGCGGGTCAGCCGTCAACGCATCGCCCTGACTGGCCCAGCGGATAACGTTTTCCGCCGACGCCGGTGCAACGGTTAAGGCCGCTGCCGTGATGACGGCGGCAATGGTCGACATTAGTTTAATGTTCATGATCCAAATCCCTCCCTAAATTCCTACCTGTGTTCGCTTCAATCATTTAACGTTGAGCGATACAACATTAAATCGAGTCCAAATCAAAAAGTCCATTTTTATATTAGACTGATTTTACTGTTATATAAATTTTCCTCACAAAATAGGAATACTAATCCTACTATTTATCACATAATTTGATATGACATTTCTGATTTATCCGGGTATATCTGATATTTATATTATAATTTTTCAAAATTACGGCGTAACTTGTTACCCCTCACGACATCAGGACTTTCGAAAACTTTGCCATCGGACCTCCCTAAATATGAGCAGTCGCGACACTAAAAATTTCATCCTCGACGCCAGCGAGGCCTTGTTTTGCAAACATAGCTTTGTTGACGTTACTTTTCGCCAAATTGCCGATCAGGCGGGCGTCCATATCAGCCAGATAACCTATCACTTTCAAAATAAGGAGAGCCTGCTCAAACTCGTCGTCAAGCGGCGAGCCACGGAGCTTAACGACGAACGCATGAACATGTTGACCGCCTACCAACGGGTCGTCGGCAAACACGGCATGGAAATTGAACCGCTTGTTCGCGCCTTTTTTGACCCTTATTTCGACAAGCTCATAAACGACGCGGACGACGGTTGGCGCAATTATGGTGCCCTCATTGGCCGAATTGTTTGGGACCCTCTGGCTCTGTCAGCATTGGATGAAGCCTTCAACGACGTCGCCAAACAGTATCTTGAAGCCTTTACCCGCGCCGCCCCAGAGATTGAAGAAGAACATGTTCATCGGGCGTTCCAGTTTTTACTCGCCGCCATGTATAGCGCATGCGCCGACAACCGACGGATTGACACGCTGTCAAACGGAAAATTCTCAAGCCGCGACGTTGATCGAATTTATGGGATTATCATCCCGTTTGTCAGTGGTGGCTTTAAGGCGCTTGCCAATCTACCGGTGGCGGCACGCCCCCATGAAGACGCGGCATGAGAAAATCATCTTCATCTGCGTCCGGGGCACCATCCATAACACCAATACCAAACTTAACGGCTGAAGAGCGGATGAATATCGAAAAGCAGTCAGCCCACAAAACCAAGGGAGTATTCACTTATGCCAATCATTAACCGGGTCGCCGACTTTCACGAGCAAATGAAAGAATGGCGCCACGACATTCACGCCCATCCGGAAATCGCCTTCGAAGAACAGCGCACCTCCGATATCGTCGCCCGCGAATTGCAATCGTTCGGCATTGAAGTTCATCGCGGACTGGCCAAAACCGGCGTTGTCGGCGTCCTAAAAAATGGTGACGGGCCATCAATTGGCCTGCGCGCCGACATGGACGCCCTGCCCATTCATGAAGCCAACGACTTCGACCATCGCTCAAAACATGATGGAAAGATGCACGCTTGCGGTCACGACGGACACACTTCAATGTTGCTTGGGGCCGCCAGGTATCTGGCCGAAACCAAACAGTTCAAGGGCACCATCAATTTTATCTTCCAGCCCGCCGAAGAAGGCGAAGGCGGGGCGCGGGTGATGATTGAAGAAGGTCTGTTTGATAAATTTCCCTGTCAGTCGGTTTATGGTGTGCACAACATGCCAGGCATGGAAACAGGCACGTTCAACCTTCGTTCCGGGCCGATCATGGCCGCTTACGACACCTTTGAGATCAAGGTTTTTGGGCAAGGCACCCACGCGGCTATGCCGCACAAGGGCATTGATCCGGTTGTTGTCGCGTCGCAGATCGTCAACGCCCTGCAAAGCATCACCAGTCGCAACTTAGACCCCTTGGAATCAGCCGTCATCAGCGTCACCCAAATTCACGGTGGCGATACCAATAACGTCATCCCAGACAGTGTGTGGATGGAAGGCACAACGCGGTGTTTCAAACCTGAAGTTCGCGACTGGCTGAAACCATCAATGGGCCGCGTTATCGAAGGTATTGCCGCCACTTACGGCGCGAAGGTCGAATTTGACTATCTGCGTCGCTATCCATCAACGATCAACCACAGGGCGGAAACAGAAATTGCCGCAAAAATCGCTGGCGAAGTTGCCGGGGAGGCAAAGGTAGACACCGACACGCCACCGGTCATGGGCGGAGAGGACTTTGCCTTCATGCTGGAAAAGGTTCCAGGGTGTTACCTATTTATCGGCAATGGCGCAGGTGAAGGGGCGTGCATGGTTCACAACCCCAATTACGACTTTAACGATGAAATCCTGCCCGTCGGCGCCACCTATTTCTCGCGCTTGGTCGAAACCGTTCTGCCGGCTTAACGGCGCTCAACGATCAAGGATCTGCTCGACAATTTCCTGAACAGAGAGGGCGGCGCGTAACGGCACCATAGTGTTTGCGTCGCCCTTCAAGAACCTCAAAAAATTATCCAAGACCCTCATATAACCGTCTTGGCGCGGGTCTTCGATGTTTTGAAGCTCGTCCTGCCAGTCTTCGCCGGTTGTTGATTGTAACTTATTCCAATCCCACAGCCGGTACGATGTCTTGGTACCCCAGACCGTGAACTCAACCCGGTCGGGGCCAACGCCGCCTGCACCACCGGCAAACGATACGGGAACGCCGCTGCACTCCAGTCCGGCAAGAAAATGCGTTTCGCACAGTCCGCCCTCTTTCGGGTAACGGACCGACGCGTCAAGCAGTGTCGCCGGGCCAAATAATTTTTCAATTAAAAACACATAATGCGAGCCAACTTCGCGAACGAAGCCGCCTTCAGACCGCTCCGCCAGCCATGACGCGGTGTGTTGCCAGCCGCGTGGCCAACTGGAAAAATGTAATCTGAGATCAACCCCGGTCACATCACCAACTGTTCCATCCAACAGTTTGGCTTCGATCATATTGACAGCCTGGCCGTCAACGAATGGGAAATTTACGACGTTTTTGACACCACTGCCCTCAACCGCGTCGATCAAGGCACGACTGTCAGCGATGTCAACACCCAAGGGTTTCTCACAAAATACGGTTTTTCCAGCATTGGCGGCAGCGGTTGCGTATTCCTTATGGGACCGGGGCGGACTGGCAATATAGACAACATCAATGTCAGGATCGACAATGATTTGTTCAGCCGTCTCGCCAATTTTAATGCCCGGATATTGCTGTTCGACAATACGACACTGTTCGGGATCAGGGTCCCAGGCCCAGGCCAGTTGGAAACCACCATGCGTCGTCATGTTGGTTAACATCCGGTGCCCCATGACACCCAACCCGATAAATGCGACAGATGGTTTCACTGGCTTTGGTCCTCTTCCTATCGGTTCAAGTTTCTAAACCCATTCAAACAATGACAATGCAAACAAATTGCTCCTATGATTTGATACCAAGGCTTGGCGATCAATCAAGCACTGCATCCATTTTTCTCAGGGGCGAAATATGAGCACCAACAATAATCATATCAATTATATCGAATTCCCGATGCTTAGAAATTCCGAAACCAAGACCTTTTACACACAGGCATTCGGGTGGTCGTTTACCGACTGGGGGCCAGATTACATTAGCTTTGCCGGTGCCGGGGTTGAAGGCGGGTTTAACGGCCTGGACGGTGACAACGCGGCGGCTGGCGGCGTTTTGGTCGTGCTTTATGCCGACGACCTTGCTCAGAAAGTCGATGACGTTACGGCAGCGGGGGGAACCATCATCAAAGCCATATACGAATTTCCGGGCGGTCGGAGGTTTCATTTTCAAGACCCGAACGGCAACGAACTGGCCGTCTGGTCCGAATAAGCGCCGCCGGGGCGAGGAAAGTCTATTTTTCCCTACCTATCAAAGGCAATTTGTATGCCGCTAACGTGAGGTCCATCATATTTGGATTAAGCCTTGTGTTCCTCGTGAAAATGCCGATTTGATGACCTTATGATTAATGCGTCAGATAATTTCCGTGGGGCGGCCCTGATGGCGGCGTCCATGGCGGCCTATGTATTGAATGACGGGGTGATGAAATTCACTTCCGATGATCTAAGCCTGTTTCAAGCTATTTTCCTGCGTGGCATCTTCACGACCATGGCAATCGGTATTTTTGCGTGGCACAAAAAGGTGCTTTTTTATGCGCTGCCCAAACACGATCGCAGCACCATGTTTTGGCGGCTGGTCGGCGAAATTGGCGGTACATTGTGTTATCTTACTGCCCTTTTTAACATGCCCATCGCCAATGCTGCGGCCATTTTGCAGGCGTTGCCGTTAGCCGTTGCCCTCGCCGCAGCCTTGTTCATGGGCGAAGCCATTGGCTGGCGCCGGTATCTCGCCATCATCGTCGGTTTTGCGGGCGTGCTAATTGTTGTGCGCCCCGGGACGGATGGTTTTAACCAATATTCGTTTTGGGCGATAGGGGCCGTCTTGTTTATCGTTTTGCGTGACCTGACCACACGCAAATTAACGGCTCAGGTCCCCTCCATGTTTGTCGCCTTTCTAACGTCGTTATCAATAATGGTAACGGGTGCGGTTTTATCTCCGTTCGCGGCCTGGCGGCCCGTAACAGGCGAAAGTACCGCGTTTCTGGCACTGGCCGCACTATTTCTGGTATTTGGCTACGTCTTCAGCGTCATGACCATGCGGATCGGCGAAATCGGCTTTGTTTCGCCCTTCAGATATACCAGCCTGATCTGGGCAATACTCATAGGTCTTATTGTCTTTGGCGACATTCCCGATCTATGGACCGTGATTGGCAGTTCGATCATCGTTGCCATGGGAATTTATACATTTCACCGCGAACGGAAATTAAGCCGCGCCGCCAGAACACAATAGGCGACAACACGCCTTTAGACGGGCCTGTTGGCGCCTCTGCAAATGGAAAAATCGAAACATATTGAAACACAACAGATCATATCTACATGTTAAATACCATGAACAGATTGCGGCAACAAAGCCGTGTGGGACCAAATACGTTGACACGGACATGACATCGATATGAATACCGAGACACCAATCCGCCTGCCGAAGGTTTTGATTGTCACATCGAACCCCCAGCATCAGGAAACCTTTGAAGAAACGCTGACGCCTTACTTTCACTTGTCAATATACCGCGATGTTGACCAGGCCATGGAAGAATGCATCCGCGAACCGGCGCAGGTCATTATCATTGATCAGAATGGGCGGCGTGACCACAACAGTGCGCGGTTTATCGATCATTCCGACCGCTTAAAGGAAAACGGCCCAGGTTTGGTCGCGCTTGCCGGGCGCGGGATCGTCTTCGACATTTCAAAATCTGAACTAAACGTCCCGTCAGTGTTCATGAATTGGCCGATCACCTCAAAATCATTGCTTGATGCGATTTCCCAAATTATCGGCAAAAAATCTGAATTCATCTGGAGCGAGATGCCTGAAGAAATCGGTCGCCCCTTAACCCTGACCGTTGAAGAATATCAAGGCATATCCGACGCGATTGCCAATGGCGATCCGATTGATTGCAATGCTGCGGCGGAAAGTTGTTTGCCTCTGGTCGACGCCGTTGGGTCTGGGGGGCATCACGAGCTGCTCAAAGCCGTGCAAAGCCACCACAATTACACCTACGTTCACTCCATGCGGGTGGCAACGCTGTTGACCCTATTCGGTCACGGGCTCGGTATGAAGGGAGATGACCTTATCGTGCTGTCTACCGGCGGCCTGATTCACGATGTTGGTAAACTGGTTACCCCGGAACAAATTCTGAATAAACCAGGGAAACTGACGGAAGAAGAATGGCCGGTCATGCGCGATCACGTCACCCGCTCATCCGAACTTCTGGGAGAATCGACTGACGTCACCAAAGGAGCGCTGATTATTGCCGGGCAACACCACGAAAAAATCGACGGCAGCGGCTATCCGAAAGGGCTTAAGGGCAGTGAGTTAAATGAACTGGCACGAATGTCTGTCATTGTCGATATTTTTGGGGCCTTAACAGACGCTCGGTCCTACAAACCTCCCTTCCCTCAGGAAAAGGCATTTGGCATTTTGGAGAGCATGACAACCCAAATTGACCAAAACCTGCTTAAGGTCTTCCGCGCGATTTTTGAACCCGGGTCCGACATGTCGGTGCCAGCGGAGTAAGATTTGCGACTGCACTGACCCGGTTGAACGTCAGTGATCTGACGGCGTGACGAAACGATCACTAAGTCCTGTATCATAGGCCAAACCATCCGCCGTCAACGTGATGCCGGGCGTCCCGGTGTCGCGAACCAATCCCTTACGGGTTAAAATCGTCCAAACAGCCGGATTTGTGAAACCGCTGATGTCACGTGCTGACACCGTAAACGCACCAATATGAACGTGATCACCATGAGCGTGAGGCAGATGCGGCAGCGTTATTTCACCACTGCCATCGCCCGGAGCGCCCTGATCGTTCGCCAACACCTGAGCCAAGACCAGCGTGCGAAGCTGTAACTTATTGAGTTTTAACGGATTTTTCTTGAGCACTTTTATTTCCTCGGGAATATTTCAGATGCCGGACTCTTCTGTAGAAAAGGCCATAATAATGCAACCTATTGAAACAATTTGACACGGACAAGAAACAGAAATGTTCGCTACTGTTAGTGTGCACAACACCAAATCATCGGTGTCTTGATATGAGAAACAAGAGCAACATGCAACAGACTGAGGTCCTTGAAATGCCAAATTTCACATTAAGTACGCCACATGAAGAAGGAATTATCGCTTTTTTTGAAGGCAAACGTCCCGACCAAAACCCCTATCACCCTTTCCGTCAGGAATACGAAGACTGGCTTAACGGTTACGAATGTGAAGCGGAATTCATCTCTGATAATTTTGACCGCTGCTACGGCTTACCACAGGGCTCGGCGTGACTTGAGAAATACTACAGCGCGTTTTTGAACCAGGGGTGTCAGCGGCGCAAGGATCGGGTGGGATCGGTCCTGCCGATGTGGTTATGTAATTTCTCCACAGACAAATGGAGAATTTCATGCCCCAACCTCTGCCTAGCGTGTTAAGGTCAACGCGGGTCGCCTCGATCCGCAGCGCCGACATCACCAAAGATAACACCGTGCCTAATGTTCAAACCAGCAAGGATTATGACCGTATAGAAACGGCAATCCGCTATATTGTCGACAACAGCCTGGATCAACCGGAACTGTCAGGTGTAGCCGCAGCCGTAGGCCTGAGCGATTTCCATTTCCAACGCCTATTTACCCGTTGGGTTGGTGTCAGCCCAAAAAAGTTCCTCCAATACCTGACCTTGCAACACGCTAAGAACTCCTTAGCCCACTCCGCCAACGTTCTTGATGCGGCGTTTGACTCTGGCCTGTCAGGCCCAGGACGATTGCATGACTTGTTTGTCACTCTTGAATCCGTATCCCCCGGAGAATACAAATCGAAAGGAGAAGGCCTTACCTTTCGTTATGCGACACACCCGACCCGCTACGGAGACTGTCTACTTGTGGAGACAACACGGGGGCTGACCGGTTTGTCGTTTATCGGTAACGGGGGACTTGAAGCGGCCCTAACGGAACAACGGGCGGGCTGGGAGAATGGGACGTGGATCGCCGATCCTTCCGTCGGAAAAGATGTCGTCGCGCAAACACTTTCGGGCGAGCACCGGCTATCCTCCGGCAGCCCCCTATCCCTATTTTTGCGTGGCAGCGCCTATCAGGTGAGGGTCTGGGAAGCCTTATTGAAAATCCCGCTTGGGTCGACGGCGACCTACGCAACGATGTCCGAAAGGGCCGGTTTTGGCCGTCAGGCGGCGCGGGCGTTTGGCAATGCCTGTGGGGCCAACCGCATCGGCATTCTGATCCCCTGTCACCGGGTCATTCGTGATACCGGTGTGATCAGTGGTTACCGCTGGGGCATCGAGCGCAAGCACGCCGTGTTGGCCTTTGAAGCCGCACAGAATGACCGGCAACGACAGGCCGCTGGATGACGTCCGTCTTTGCCCACCTTTGCCAGTTTCTCGATGACCCCCAAACCGGTTGGAGCCTCGGCACCTTTGGTGCAATCGCTGAATTCAACCGGCAAGCTGAAGACCACATCACCATAACCCGTCGAGACCGTTCCATTGACGCGGTGACACGCCAAGGGGCTATGCGCATTAATCAGCACGATAGCGCTCGACTATTGCCCTATGAGACCCTATCGACATTAGCAAACGCATGGGCCCAGGGGATCATGGTCTGTTTGCCTCAGTCCGCCGCCAAGATGGCGGCCAACCATGTCATCACTGATTTGGGGGAAGACCACGAAACGCTTATCAACGGTGACGTTGGTCGGTTTTTTGACTTGGGGTTAGCGATCCCCCATATCGACTTCTGCATCCGAACCGACGATGTGACACTCACCCGACGACTTGAAAAACATGTCGGAACAGCCTTATTTGATATTGGCTCGCCGCTAATGTCTGCACTCCAAGAAGTCAGCCCGGTACGTGTCGTTCGGTCCCAACTGGGACGGGCTGAGGTGTATCAGGATATTCCGCCCGCCACGCCTGGCAGCATCACACCGTCAGGGCCGCACACCCACTTGATGCTGGATCTGTTGGCCCACAACCGTAGCCATGCTGCTAACATCCCTGTACCTGACGGCTGGCTGCCCTGTTTATCCACCTATCCACCAAATCCCGTACGGTCCGGTGACGGAACGCCGAAACCTTTTGACCATCAAGCGTATGCACAGTTTCAGAACTTGATTGAGAATTATGCAGACGAAGATATTGCAACGCTAAAGCGCAACGTTAGTCGCGCCATAAAGTGCGGCCAGAAACCTGATTGTATTTCACCACCGACAACACGGGCGGCGCGCACAGCTCTACGCATTGCGCTTCGCCAATACCATCATCTCAATGGACCGTCTGAATTATTGGAGACTTGGAAAGCCGTTTATGAGCCAAATGGGCGGCAATAGGTTTCACGTACAAGCAAGGAAATGATCACCGAACAAATCCCGGCCCCAATCAGGCACATAAAGGCACTGTCGAAAGCCCCTTGGCTGTAGACGCGAACGCCGTTGATGGTTGCCCCATCCCATTGAAGATCAAGCAACCAACCAATAATCGGCTGAAGCAAAGCCCCAGATAAAATAACGCCCGTGTTAACCACCGCCACCGCCCCCCCTGCCGTGCGGGCCGCATTATGTTCGCGCGTCAACGCAAAACAGACGACCATCGCCGACGAGGCCGAACCGTTTATAAACAGCAGAATATTAGCCATTGTTAATGACAATGGAGGGCCATAGATCAGTAAAGATATACTGCATAGGGCGAGGGTCGCCGCGACCACCAACGGAATTTTTCGCCGGCCAACGCGATCCGAAACCCAACCAATCGCAGGGGCCGCAACTGCCCAGCCGATCAGTAAAAGTGAGGCGGATCCCGCAGCTTGGGGCCGTGACAGTCCGTATACAGTCATCATATAGGGCACGCACCATAACGCCCCGAACGCCAACAAGGACGTCGACATGCAAGCACCCAACGCGGCCAATAACCAGGTCTGCCCGCGTTTCATAGCCCCTACCAACCCTGAAAGAACCTGCGCAAAAGTAGTTTTTCCCGATTTTTTATCTGCGTGCTGGCGCGGATCATCTCGTACAAGCGTCCAGCACATCAGCGACAAAACAAGCGCCGCCAAAGCCCCGGCAATCATGGTATTGCGCCAACCGAATGTTTCGACTGCGGCGGCCAAGGGGGCTTGCCCACCGACACCGCCTGTCATACCGACAAACATCGTCATCCCGCTCACAAAGGCGAATTGACGGGGTTCAAACCAAATTGAGGCCAGTTTCAGCGACGAGACAAAAAAGAACCCGGCACCGCAACCAATCAGCAGGCGTCCGACATAGGCGAGGGTTATCGTATCCGCAGTGGCGAACATTAACGAGCCCGCCGCACACAACAGCCCGGCACCACTCAAGATTCGCCGAGGGCCCCATCGGTCAACCATGACGCCAACCGGGATTTGCATGCCAGCATACGCATAAAAGTAAATTGCTGACAAATTGCCAAGAACAGCGGCACTAACACCAAAGTCCCGCATCAAATCCGGGATCATGACGCTCGGCGCGACGCGTTGGAAAAAGGCGTAAAAAAAACCAAATGCCCCACATGACCAGACGATCCAAGGCAATGTACGAGAAGACTTCAGCATTCACGCTTTATGCGCTTACCGACGCCGTCCGGCAACCGCTTTAAAATGTGACGAGCGGTAATAATGTGTTCCAGCCCCCCTATAATCCCGTTGGACCACCAAACCCTGATCTATTACACTCACGCAACATCTGGAAAAGGAACCTTAAGATGAAATTCTACCACACCATGGTCCGCGTTTCGGATCTAGACGCTTCCTTAGATTTTTACTGCACTGCTCTTGGAATGAAAGAAACACGCCGTTATGAGCGCCCTGAAGGACGTTATACCCTGGTTTTCCTCGCCGCCGACGAAACGCCGGATGCCGAGATCGAGTTGACCTATAATTGGGACCCAGAAGAGTATTCGGGCGGTCGTAATTTTGGTCATCTTGCCTTTTATGTCGACAATATTTACCAGACCTGTAAAAAACTGCAGGATCATGGCATCACCATAAACCGCCCCCCCCGTGACGGGCATATGGCGTTTGTCAAATCCCCGGACGGTATTTCAATCGAGCTTCTTCAGGGCGGTGACAAACTAGAGCCCCAGGAACCCTGGGTGTCTATGGAAAATACGGGCAGTTGGTAACACGCTAACCGTTGCGGCGGCGGCCACGCCGCCGCCCGTTGTCTTCCTGGCCTTCGCTTAATTTAGGGGCCTTTGCCGTGATCGGTCCAAGGGCCGCCTCAATTTTCTGGCGTTGCGGCTGCGCCACGGGAATATATCCCTGCAGCGCGTCGGCCATCGCTTTGACGTGGGCGGGCGTCGTCCCGCAACATCCACCGATGATCCGTGCCCCGGCATCACGCGCCAGCCGGGCATAGGCCGCCATCACGTGATGTGAGCCCGAATAGACGATTTCGCCGTCCTTATATTCGGGAATACCGCAGTTACCTTTGGCGATCAAAATATCGTCCGCTTGAGCGCGCCGCCCGAGACCAAGAACCGTATCCACCAGCGTCCCCGGCCCAATTCCACAGTTGGCACCAAAAGCGACCAGACGGGTATCAAGCCCGTGGGCGTGATCGACCGCCTGTTCTGGCGTAATCCCCATCATCGTGCACCCCGCCGTATCAAAGGTCATGGTCGCAACCACCGGCAATCCAACCTGAGCCGCCCCGCGGACGGCGGCTGTGATTTCGTCAATACCGGATATGGTTTCAATCCACAGGACATCAACGCCACCATCGGCAAGCGCTTTCGCCTGCTCGGCAAAGGCCGCTTCACCGTCTTCAATACTGAGCGGGCCAACAGGCTGGTAGATTTCTCCAGTTGGCCCCATCGATCCGGCGACAACAACCGGACGGGCGACCGCATCCGCTTCCATGCGAGCAATACGGGCCCCCGATTCGTTGATCTGCTGCACCCTGTCCTGATCACCATGCAGCATCAATCGGTACCTGTTAGCGCCAAAGGTATTGGTCAAGATGATGTCGGAACCGGCCTCAACAAATCCTTGGTGCAAAGCGTGGACCCGCTCGGGATGATCAATGTTCCAAACATCAGGCGCTTCGCCGCTTTCCAGGCCCATGGCAAAAAAATTGGTTCCCGTCGCACCATCCGCAAGAAGGTAGTCGCGGGACTGAAGAAGCTCGCTTAACAAGTCGGACATACAAGAATTTCCTGATCGTTTATAATTTGCGCCGTCTGTTGACCCGTCGCGGCCTTACACCATTTGCGGCTTGGCGGTGCTTAAGTCGTTCCAAAACCGCCAGACGCTCATTGGCTCCCGCCGCTGCCCAACCGGCAATTTCGTCACGGGTCCGCCAGCAACCGGTGCAAAACCCGCTATCCTCATCGAGCATGCAGACACTGACACAGGGCGACTGAATTTCCCGAGGCGGCGGCATTGTTTCAACTCCAGTGTTCGGTTCAAATGGCAGTTAAGCTGACTGGTCCGTCAAATCAAGTGATTATGATGGCCCCGCGTTTACAATCCCCGTCTGGCGGCAACAATTCCCAACATGATAATTCCGGCACCGACCCACTGCCACAGCCCCAGGGATTCAGACAGAAACAACCACCCCAACAATGCCGCCGACACCACTTCCAAAATCAATGTAACGGACGTAAACGCAGCAGGCAGATGAGCCATAGCGTAGGCGACCATCCCCTGCCCTCCGGCATGGCTGATCAACGCCAATGCCAGCAACACCATCCACCCACGAAAATCGCCAGCCAGAACATTTCCGTCGAAATATAGGGCCAGTGGGAAAAGTACAACGGCCGTTGTCAGGGTTGAATAAAACATCACCGTGCCGGTCGACAGGCGCGAGCGCAAACGGCTAATTGTTATTAAGTAACCCGCCAGAAAAACACCGGTGATGAGACCATAAATATCGCCAGTCAGGCGTTCCGGTTGGAAGGTGATACTGTCTCCCATCAGAAACGCCGCGCCGACGAACGCCAAGCCAACTCCCAACAAAAACACCTTGCTGGGCTGCTCGCCATACAGCAGAAACATACCAATGGTCACGTACAAGGGAGCAAGCGTCGCCAACAATGTCGCATTGGCGACCGTGGTGTTCATGATCGCCAGATGCCAAAAAAACAAGTCACCGGCAAAAAAAACACCCGCCAGGGCCAACGTCTGATACGTCTTTCGATCCAGGTGGCGGACCACGCCGCTCGTGGTTTCACGACGGGTTTGCCAGACCATCAGCAGCCATAACGCCGGGATTGCAAGAAAAGCGCGTTGGAAGGCGCTGGCAATCGGCCCCAGATCACTGAGCCGGACAAACAAGGTCGATGCCCCAGCAAAACTGGCCCCGGCAACCAGAACGATCAGGGCGATCATCGATGTTTTCTGCTTCATCTCAAGGAATTTCCGTCACAAATCGAGGAACACTTAACAGTGCCCGGATCAACCAATAGTGCACCTGCCCAGGACCCGCAGCCCGGAGCCTACATCTTTCGCCTTTCAAGAACAGTAACATTTTCCATGTTCGGCAAGGCAATGGGCCTCGACGGCTGGAATTGATCAGCTATAATTTGCCGATGACCAATCCAATTCAGCCTCCCTTGCCCGACTCCCATCCGCTGCTCGGGCCAAATGATCCGCCGCCGTATGAAATCATAAACCGCGACGGCAAAGCTCAATTATTACTGGTTTGCGACCACGCCAGCCGCAGGGTTCCCGCCTCACTAGGCGACCTCGGCCTCGCCAAATCAGAATTCAACCGCCACATTGCTTACGATATTGGTGCGGAAGCCGTAACCCGAATTCTGTCTGCCAATCTTGATGCCCCGGCGGTACTCGCCGGGTATTCCCGCTTGGTGCTTGACGTCAACAGGTTGCCGGGACACCCCGAATCGATCCCTGAAACCAGTGATGATACCGTGGTTCCCGCCAATCAAGGTTTGAGCGAACGCGACAAGGACCGGCGAATCAGCGCGGTGCACGACCCCTACCATGAAGCCATCAGCCATACGATGGCCCATATCTGGAACCGTGGCCTTGCCCCACCCCTGTTCTCCGTACACAGCTTCACTCCAAACTTCGGCAATGAAAATCGCCCGTGGGATGTCGCGGTACTGTGGAAACACGATCCACGTATCGCCGTGCCAATGATGGAAATGTTTCGTGCACGCGGGATGAATGTCGGTGACAATGTCCCCTATTCGGCGCGTGACGTCGCCTATACAATTGATGCCCACGCCGGTGCAGCGGGATTGGCGACCTGTGTCCTTGAAATACGCCAGGATCAGGTTTCTGATGATCAAGGTATCCAGCGCTGGGCGCAAATCCTGACTGAAGATTTGGGAGAGATCATGCGCCGTGACGGGATACACGAACCAAAGGACTATTAAGTCACGCACATGCTCGTTATATGATCCAAGGTTGCTGATATCACTCAGGCGCGAGGACATTTTATGAAACGTCCCAATCCTAGCTTTAGCGTTGGCATTGAAGAAGAATACATGTTGGTCGAGCAGGACACCCGGGCCCTTGCCGTTGACCCACCAGAAGCGATTTTTGCGGAATGCGAGCGCCGATTGCCGAATCTGGTCAAGCCGGAATTCCTGAAAGCTCAGATCGAAAGCAATACACCGGTTTGCAAAACGGTCCCTGAAGCGAGGCAACACCTTGCAAATCTTCGTATGGTGATTTCCGAAATTGCCGAACAGCACGGTTATGCAATTATTGCTGCCTCAACCCATCCGTTCGCCAAATGGCAATCACAACTTCATACTGATAAGGAGCGCTACAACGCCCTCGCACAAGATTTACAGGCCGTCGTTCGACGACTGTTGATCTGTGGCATGCATGTTCATGTCGGAATTGACGACGACGAACTAAGAATCGACCTCCTCAACCAGGTCAGCTATTTTTTGCCCCATATTCTGGCGTTAAGCACCTCTTCCCCGTTTTGGCAGGGTGAAATTACTGGGCTTCAATCCTATAGGCTGAGCGTCTTTGATGAATTACCACGCACTGGCATTCCTAATGCCTTCGACAGTTACCCTGAATACCAACGCCATGTAAACATGCTGGTCGACGCCGGTCTCATCGAAGACGCCAGCAAACTGTGGTGGGATGTTCGGCCCAGTCAAAATTTTCCGACGCTTGAAATGCGGATCAGCGACCTCTGCACCAACATCGACGACGCCGCATCAATTGCCGCCCTATTTTGTTGTCTACTGCGCATGCTGTATCGCCTAAAGCTGGAGAATAAGCGCTGGCGGCAATATTCACCGATGCTGATTGCGGAAAACCGCTGGCGCGCACAACGTTACGGTATTGATGAAGGAATGGTTGATTTTGGCAAGGGAGAGACCGTTCCTTTCCCCGATCTTCTGGAGGAATTGATGACATTAATTTCAATCGACGCCGAGGTGTTGGGCTGTGTCGCCGAAATCAACAATCTTCAGGCCATTCTATCGCGTGGCACCAGCGCACATCGTCAGGTCGCAACCTATAACAAAGCGATCGCCGATGGTGCCGACATTGAGACAGCGCTCAAAACTGTTGTCGATTTTCTCATTATAGAAACCAAGTCAGGCCTTTAACACCAGCCAAGACGGCACGGCGTTGATCAACGCACCGTATCGACCCTCTCGATACTCGCCCTTAGCCCCTTGATCAATTGCTTGCCCGTCTTGCCGCCGTCACCAGCGACCTTCTCACGAATAATTGCCCGCATTGAATCGATATGGCATTTGACGATCTCAACTGCTGTATCGTCTTCACGACATCCTTCAATCGTACAATCGTACAGCATTTTTCCGATCGTCGTGATCAGCGGATAGCCAAAGGTCCCGCCCTGGCCCCGAAGCTCAAGAGCAAGCGTGTGTATTTCGCTAAAATGAGCTGATCGCCGTCCGGGTTCAAGCAGCGCTTCCGTGCACAAATCAGAAAGTTTCGCCAAATATTCCAGTGCCCAGGTGGCAAAATCCAGTGCGGCTCGCTTAAGTTCCTTTTCAGCGACTTCGATTAAGTCCATAGGCATTTCGCCTTTAACGTTAGCGCCGGAAACACCGCTCGCAACTTTTTCTTTCAGGCTGTTGGGTAATTTCCAATACCACACATCTGAAGGTTTTTCCGGCTTAACGATTTTGTCCGCCGAATAAACCACGACAACGTCACTTTCAGCAGTTTGACGACGTTCCCTGTCAGCCGGAGGAGACCCCCGACGCCGACGCCGGTCAGGACCAAAATAATTTTGCGTGGTGATGAACTTTCGCGGATAATCGACGACTTTTAGAATTCGTTCATACACAGATGTCACGGAAAAAGGTTTGGCGATGAATTCTGTAACGCCCAGATCGCGGGCAGAATTGACATATCCCTGATCTGCTGCACCGGAGATCATCATAACCGGCAACATCCGGTTTGGGCTGTCCTTGGCGGCCCTGATCCAACGCAGTAGCAAAAGCCCGTTGATTGGCGTCATCACCAGATCGGAAAACACCATGTCAAGGCTCATTGAGCCTGCGCCCATGGTTCTCAAATAATCAATTGCCTCTTCGCCGTTGGCCGCTGTCGCCACCTGACCAAACTTAAAATGACGAAGCATATCCTCAAAGGTCGTCCGGATGTACGCATTGTCTTCAACCAGAAGCACGTTACATCGTTGAAAATCATATTCCGCCACGACTCATCACCCTTTTCCGCTACGTTGCCCATCTTGGATATTTACGCGACCAATGCCAAGCGGCAAAACGTCAGCTTCGACTCAACGCGCGCCTTGCGATAGCGGCACGCCCCCACTATCTTCTGCCTCAATCGTTCATTTTGAACGCCCAAAGATTAAGATTTTATGGATAAGGAAAAGTTAATGGTCGATGTTGGAGGTGTCGCCGGTGATCGGCTACGGTCATTCGTTGAACGAATTGAGCGCCTTGAGGACGAAAAAAAGGCCCTTTCTGAAGATATCCGCGAAGTTTATGCGGAAGCCAAAGGGTCAGGGTTTGATATCAAAGTCATGCGCCAGATTATCCGACTACGCAAAATGGCCGACAACGACCGAAGCGAAATGGAAGAAATTTTGGACATCTACAAGCGCGTCCTGGACATGTAAATGGTGATTACACCGGAATTTTGAATGCCCGGTCAGCATAGTCGGCCAAGACATCAACGCAATCTTCAATCGGTGTGACCGCCGTGTCTAGGCGAACATCTGGCTGTATTGGAGCTTCGTAAGGTGCTGAAATTCCTGTAAAGTCCTGAATTTCTCCGGCCCGGGCCTTTTTGTAGAGACCTTTCGGGTCCCGGCGCTCACACGCTGCCAATCCGGGATCGAGATAGACTTCATGAAACCCTGGTCCGATGGCCTGACCAGCGACCTCCCGATCTGCGCGATAAGGCGAAATGAACGCCGTCAGGACGATCAAGCCGGACTTAGCAAAGATTGCGGCGACCTCCCCAACCCGACGAATATTCTCCGCGCGGTCACTTGGCGAAAACCCCAGGTTGGAATTGAGCCCATAGCGCAGGTTATCCCCATCAAGCACGTAAACTTCATACCCTTGTCCAAACAGGTGTCGCTCTAGCGCCAATGCGAGCGTCGATTTCCCCGACCCAGATAGCCCCGTAAACCACAACACCCCCCCACGATGCCCGTTCCTTTGCCAGCGACGTTGCAGCAGCGCAGGGGCGTCAGTATCGGATACCAGTAAGGACATCATATTTTCAGCATGAAAGTTTAACGTTTTGAAATATCGGTCAGGAATTCCGTATAAACAATGGAAAGCGCTTCATCCAGCGACTCGACTGCCGCGTTAACGCTCTCGTTGCCGGCGACCGTTTCAACCCGGTAACTGTCAAGAAAAAGCAGTTTGCCGTTGTCAGGGCGCCGTAAACCAATCTCCACTTCCAACAAAATACGGGTCTTCTTTTTCGCCCGAATCTGTTCCAGATGTTTTATCTTCCCGGTCAAGGCAAAATCCGCATGCACGCGCATTTCAGGTGTGACCACTGCATCGGATATTTTTGATGCCCGAAGGAACGTTACCAGTTCATCCCGCAACATGATGGTCGGAGGTTTAATCCAAAAATGGTAGTGATAGGCTTTGACTTGATTTGGCTGGCTTATTTCGGAGAAGACGATGCCGCGCTCAGACGTCAGGCCGTCCGCGACGAAACGATCAACCTCAATGGTACCGGGAAACACTGCCCTGGTGAAAGGTTCTGAGGCATTTACCGCCTGCAGACGATAGAAGTGATCTTCTGGAACGGGCGGTGCTGCCACACATGACGACAACACAAATAGACCACCCAATATCCATCCAATGTATATTTTTCTGAACACCAACGCCCCCAAAAGCCTATCAACCCCCAACCTAGTGTCCCTGAGTTCGGCTAATAGTGCAAGCCCGGCTGTCTTCATTGGGCTTGATCCAACTGTGGAGACCCTCCCAATAACAGGCCTGGGTTTGCCCGAATTTGGCGAGAGAATTCATTCATATTTCGGCTGGCGGCTTCCATATTCTGGCTGATGGAATCAATGTGCCGTGACACCGATTCGACGACATAACGCGATTCACCGATCACCGTTTCGATATCAGCTTTGGGATCAACAACCAGCCTGTCAACATCCTCAAGAACCTTGTCCATCGTTGTCAAAACATCGCGAACATTGCTCGTCGCCTTTTGCATTTCAGCGATCACGTTTTCCACCGCTTCACGGTTTTTCGGCGATACGGTCCGCCGCAATTCAGCGCTCACTTTATCGATATTGGCACTAAAAGAGTGAATATTGGCGGCAATCTCAGGGACGCGTGCGGATATGTCGTTGATCAAGGCGCTGACGTTGCCAATCAGAGCGTTGCCGTCATTCGCTATAAACCGTTTCACCTCGACAACGGTATTTGTCAATTCGTGAATCAGCGGTTTTACGTCAGATTCAATGGCCACCGTGACTTGATCCGCCAACGATGAAACCGAGCCCATAACACTCGTCGTCGTGCGTGAATTCACCCTGTCGCCGTCGGACAGACTATCGCGGCTGGCCCCTGCATGAATTTGCAATGCGACCGCCGACAGCAAGCTGGGCGCGGCGATTTCAACCTGACTGTCTTCCGGAATTCGCCAGCCTTCAGTGACACTAAAATCAACTCTGAATTCCATCCGCCCATCGCGTTCCGTCGGCGTCACTTTTTCGACCTGGCCGATGGGATACCCCTCATAAATCACCTGCGTGCCATATTTAACGCCAGTGACATTATCGTACACCGTATAATAGGCCGTGGTCGCACCTGTCCGACCGGTGACAAAGGCGATGGAGACAACCAATACCGCCAGCATCGCGCAAACGAACAGGCCGACAGCCAGATAGTTGATTTTTGAACTTCTCATAAAGGTTCGCTCCAAGTCGTTGCGTCTTCGCCGGTCAATCGTGCCAGATACTCGTCGGGATCGAGGTTTTCATTGTCCGGAATCCGATTAAGAAGGTTGTAAATTCGTTCGTTCGAGGACTTTCTAACTTCTTCGACAGTTCCAATCATCAGAATATGCCCCCGATCCAATATGGTAATCCGGTCCGCGATCTTGAATGCGCTTTCCAATTCATGAGTGACAACAACAATACTCATGCCCATGGCATCACGAAGGTTCAGGATTAGATCATCAAGGGCGGACGCCACGGCAGGGTCAAGGCCCGCCGAGGGTTCGTCACAAAATAGGATGCGCGGGTCCATCACCACGGCCCGCGCAAACGCGGCGCGCTTAATCATTCCGCCTGACAGTTCGGCAGGCATTAGGTTTTCGAACCCACCCAATTCAACCACTTCCAGCTTCATCCGGGCCATAATTTCCATGGTCATGGCATCAAGGTCCGTATGTTCATACAGCGGCAACATGATGTTTTCACCAACCGTCAGGGAACTGAACAAGGCGCCACCCTGAAACGCGACACCAAGCTTTTTCCGTAAATCAGTGAACTCACGTGATGTTAGGGTATCAATATCCTGCCCGAGAATTTTCATCCGGCCTGAGGTTTTCATTTCAAGCGCCATCAAAAACCGAAGTAACGTCGATTTGCCAGATCCAGAGCCGCCCATAATCACCATGATTTCGCCGTCGCGAACATCCATAGTCACGCCCTTGAGAATCTCACGATCTCCATAGTGGGCGACAAGATCTTCAACCTCGATAACTTTTGTTGGCTCTGACGCCGCGACGTCTGACATGGAGGGCCCCTAAACCGTACTCAGAATGACAATCACCATCGCAGTCACGATGATGGCGGAAATCGCCTGCACAACGGATCGAGTTGTCGCTTTCCCCACGCCTTCGGCGCCACCGCTTACGCTGGCACCGTTGACGACGCCAATGACGGCGATCTCAATGGCATAAATGGCACTTTTGCCCAAACCTTGCAGGATGTCTTCGACTTTAAGAATATCAATGATCTGATCCGTATAAGCAGATAATGAAATACCCAGATCGTGGTTGATATAAAGGCCCGCCATGAACAAGCCGAATACTGCGCTCATAATCGACAGGCACGGCACCATGACCATCATGGCAATAAGCGGTGGCGCGACAAGATAACGAACCGGGCTGATCCCCATGACCTTAAGGGCATCTATTTCTTGATTGATTTTCATCGTTCCGATGCGTGCCGCCAGCGCCGAGCCTGACCGTCCGGCAACCAGAATACCGGTAATCATCGGCGCAAATTCTCTGACAACAACAAACGCCAACCCGGCGGTTACATGGCTTTCCGCGCCAAAAATTCGCAAGGTATAAATGCCTTGAATAGCCAAGGTAACGCTGATCGCACCGCCAAGCATGGCAATAATAGGAATTGCGGAAATGCCGATTTCCATCATTTGTTGGATAATCGCATTCATCCGCACGGGTTGCTTGACGGTGAACCCGAAGAACGTCCAATACAGGCTTTCAAGAACCATCACACTGCCGTTGCCGATCTCCTCAATCCCATGGATTGTCGATCGACCGGCCCGTTCAAAAAAACTTATGAACGCGTTTGTTTGTTTTTTTGCGGTCATCGCTTACCACGTCATCCAACCGCAGCCAGACCATCTTCCAAAGTGTCACAAATTGTGAACACTTTATCCAGGCGTGCCAGTTTCAGTACCCGCAATGCGCCGTCACTGACCGAAACCAGAACCAAATTTTGGCCAGATTTTTTGGCTTTTTGAAAGCTCTCGACCAACGAGGCAACGCCTGAAGAGTCAATATATCCAACTTTGCTCAGGTCAACCAGAATGGACCGTCCCTTGGCGACACACTCAAGAAGGACGTTTCTGGCCTCAGGTGACGTCTGCAAATCGACATCGCCGATAAAACTGACGATCAACGCCCCGCCTTGATCCGTTATTTCGTGTTTCATTTTTTACTCAACCAACCTGTTTCACCATTCGTAATAGATTTCCGCGTTCGTCCGGCGTCGGCAGAAACGTCACTTCATCCATGACTTCACGAATAAAATGCGTCCCCAAGCCACCCGGTTTAATATCGCCCAAATCCCTAGGCTTCACCTTACTGACATCAATGCTATCCGCATAATCGCGAATGTGCACAATAAACTTGCTCGCGGTACGGCTAATCGTAATTTTAATCTCACCACCAGGGTGATTACCATAGGCATGACGTATAACGTTTTGTAGCGCTTCATCAACGGCAATGACTACGTTCTGAACCAATTCACCGTCAAAGTCACACAGTTCACCCGCTTGGGTGACGGCACTGCGAACTAGGCGCAACCGATCAGCACGTGATGGAATATCAATTTGCACCAGCTCATCTTCATCGCCATCATCGAGATCGATGACCTGCGTCTTTGGCGTTTCAGGATTCAATTTTTTCTGAACGCGCGTCCCGTCATCTATCGCCAGGATCGTGATATCGTCACGAAGGGGGCCTGCGCCCAAGTCAATTTTTTTAACCACTTCATTAAGACGCGATGCTGTCAACTGGGATTTTCCGGCATGCAGAATGTCTGTTAAGCCATCGACACCCATCTCGCTGCCGTCAGCAAGATAGCCTTCGGTGACGCCATCCGTAAAAATATAAAACGCCCCGCCGTCAAGCTGCAACTCTTCTTCCGGATAGCCCTCATCACCAACCAAATACGGTGAAATCCCCGCCGGTGGCGCATCTGCCGGGAACGAGGATACGTCACCGGACGTGTCAAAGAACAACGGCGGCTCATGACCGGCGTTGGCAAACCGAATAATGCCGGTGCGCGGATTGTAAATTCCGACGATCATCGTGACAAACATGCCGCGCGCCGCCGTCTCACAGATTTCCTGGTTGATTCGCGACAGCAACTTGCCGGGCTGATGAACCGTTTTGCCCAGACAACGAAACAAGCTCGCCGTTTTGGCCATCAACAAGGCGGCATTCATCCCCTTGCCCGACACATCGCCGAGGTTAAAACAAATGCGCCCATCTTCCATTTGGAAAAAATCGTAAAAATCGCCCGAAACCGTCCGCGCTGGAATATTGATACCATGGATCGGAAAATCATCATCACCGCGTTCCGGTAACAACGAGCGCTGAATTTCCGCCGCCAGTTCCAACTCACGTGCGAAGCGCTCTTGTTCGACCAACGCCTCGGCCATGCGGGCGTTATGAATAGCCAGGGCCGCAGACGCGCTCATCGATTCCAAAAGGCGAAGATCACTGTCCTCAAACAGGTGATCACCGGTGCGCTTATTGATCAGTTCAATGGCACCAATGCGCTGATCTTTGACACTTAGCGTGGCGCAGAGAATAGAGCGCGTGGTGTAACCGGTTTTCTCGTCAAACTTACCGTAAAAATTAGGGTCGCTCTGAACGTCACGGACAATTTCTGATTTGTCATTTTGCACACAGCGCCCGACAATCCCCTGGTCGCTGGGTAGGGTCAGGCCGATAATATCCGTGGCCCCGACACAGGCGTGACAGGTAAGTGTAGAGCCTTCTTCATCAAGCAGAAATAACGCGCCGCCTTCCGCCTCGACATAATCAGTAATATGTGAGACCGCACGCTCTAGGGCCGCTTGAATATCCAGTGACGAGGCGAAATCACGCCCCATTTCAGACAGCAGTTCCAATTGATCATAGGTTGGGTTGGAGGCGACATCAGCCATCCGTCCTCACCTTCGCATAGGACCCCGGCGCATCTTCAAGTGCCTTCAATTTACCTTTACCAGCGATGCGCTTATCGACTTTGACCCCGGCGTGTTTTTTAATCCATTTTTGCCAGTCCGGCCACCAGGATCCCTCATGCTGGTCCGCGCCCTCGAACCACAACGCCGAGGTTTTTGGCAATTTGCTATTGGTCCAATGAGGGTACTTGTTGCGCGCTGGAGGATTGATGATCCCGGCAATATGCCCCGAAGCCGACAATACGAACCGAACGGGCCCCTTATACAATTGTGTCGCCTGATAGGTAGACGCCCACGGTGCAATATGATCATCCTTGGTCGACACCTGATAGATCGGCACCTCAATTTTTCTTAAATCTATGGGCTCCCCTGCCAGCTCCATTCCGCCGGGCTTAACCAATGAATTTTCCAGATACATTTTACGCAGGTAAGTGCTGTGCATCATCGCCGGCATGCGGGTCGAATCCGAATTCCAATACAGCAGGTCGAACGCCATGGGCTCGCGTCCCATCAGGTAATTATTGACGACAAACGACCAGATCAAATCGTTATCACGCAGCATATTAAAAACCTGAGACATCTGGCTACCGTCCAGATATCCTTGCTTGAGCATATGGTCGTCGAGACGATCCAGTTGCTCTTCATCAATAAACACACCAAGTTCGCCGGGGTGGGAAAAGTCGACCATGGTCGCAAAAAGTGTCGCTGACTTGACCCGTTTATCCCCCTTCGCCGCCATATACGCGAGTGTCGAAACCGTCAGCGTTCCGCCAATACAATAGCCGATAATATTGATCGAATTCTCGCCTGTGGCATGTTCGATGGCGTCAATCGCAGCTAGGGGCCCTTCGAGCAAATAATCATCAAAGCGCTTGTCGGATAATTTTTCATCCGGATTGACCCAAGAAATAACAAATACCGTATGCCCCTGATCCACCGCCCATTTGATGAACGAATTTTCCGGTTGAAGGTCGAGAACATAAAATTTGTTGATCCACGGCGGCACAATCAACAGCGGTCGTTTAAATACCTTGTCGGTCGAGGGATCAAACTGCAAAAGCTGAATCAAGTCGTTCTGGTAAATCACTTTTCCTTTGGACGCCGCAATATTTTCGCCAAGTGTAAAGGCGTCCTGGTCGGTCATGGAAATACGAAGTTGCCCCTTGCCCTTTTCAATGTCTTCGAGAAGGTTTTCCAGTCCCTGGATCAGGTTTTCACCCTTACTGTCGAGAACTTCACGCAACACCTTAGGATTGGTGGCGGCAAAATTGGTCGGAGACATGGCATCGACAAATTGTCGTGTATAAAAACCGACTTTGTCCGACGTCTTTTCATCCAGGCCATCCACATCGTGAACCACCGATTGCATCCAATTCGAGGTCAGCAAATAGGATTGCTTGATGACATCGAACAAGGCTTCCTCGGTCCACACTTGATCTTTGAACCGGCGGTCATCCTGCCCTGGCTCAACCACCGCATCGACATCTTCTCCTTGCAGCCGCTTGGCCGTGACTTCCCACAGCTTGGCGTAACTCTGCCACAGGTCATTTTGTGCCTTGAGTAACTTGCCGGGGTCTTCCAACATTTTGGCCGACATGTCCAAGAACGCCTTACCGATCCCCAAAGTGTCAGGCATCTGAAAATTTTCGTTCTCTTCCTGACGTTCGGCAAACGCCTGAAAAACACGTTGCCCGCGGTCCGCTAGGTCCGCCATCAACTTGGACATATGGTCAAGTTGATGATGGGCAGGCTGCCCGTCTTCGTCTTCCTTCATTGCTCACATTCCCGTATTGAATCCCGTGCAATCCTCATGTGTGAAGGATACCCCCTGAATTCTCGCATTGCCACCGTCAAGCGCCGCAAATCTTGTTTCTTATAACATTGACGCCTCAACCCGCCAAAAAGATGTTAAACTACCCTATTGGAACCAGTTCAGCGAGGATCACAACTAAATCAGGAGGGAAAACGGTCATGCTTTTTGCCAACCTGCTCAACACTATGCTCCAAGATGGGAGCGTTAGGGTCATCGACAACGATGGACGGTCACGTATTGTCGGAAATGGTGATCCGCCTGTATGTAGTGTCCGCTTACATGGCCCATTCCTTGACGTTGGGCTCGTTATAAATCCCGGATTGGCCGTTCCAGAAGCCTATATGAACGGCACCCTGACGATAGAAGACGGGACAATTTGTGATTTCATCGAGATCTGCACCCGTAACTATCATCACCTCGAAAATCATCCACTTTTTCGCTTCGCACGGTTTTTCAATTGGGCCAGATTCGGTCAGTTCAACCCAATCGGCAAAGCACAGCGCAACGTCGCCCATCATTACGATCTGTCCGACCGTTTGTACCAATTGTTCCTGGACAAAGACCGACAGTATTCCTGTGCGTATTTTACCGAACGGGAATGCGATCTCGAAAGCGCCCAGTTGGCCAAGAAACGACATCTCGCGTCCAAGCTTTGGCTAAAACCAGGGCAAAAGGTGCTGGACATCGGATGTGGTTGGGGTGGATTGGGCCTGTATCTCGCTCAGGTCGGCAACGTCGCGGTCAAGGGCGTGACGTTATCGAGAGAACAACACGCGATAGCCGTAAAACGTGTTGAGGAAGCAGGTTTAACGAACCAGATCACTTTCCAATTGCAGGACTACCGAGACGAATCCGGCGGCTATGACCGCATCGTTTCCGTCGGCATGTTTGAACACGTCGGTAAGCGGCACTACAGGGAGTTTTTCGAAAAGATACAAGAGCTTCTGAACGATGACGGCGTCATGCTGCTCCATTCAATCGGCCGGTTTGACGCACCGTCGCCGATTAACCCTTTCATCCGCAAATACATTTTCCCAGGGGCCGACCTGCCGGCGCTTTCGGAAATCATGACTGCGATAGAACCTCTTGGATTATACGTGACCGACATCGAGATTCTGCGGCTCCATTACGCGGAAACCCTACGCGAGTGGCGCGAACGCTTCCTGAGAAATCGCGACCATGCTCGGACAATTTATGACGATAGGTTCTACCGGATGTGGGAGATTTATCTTATTCTCTGTGAAATGGGTTTCCGCTATCAAAAATTAATGGTCTTCCAATTACAATTGACGAAGGCCCTCGACACTCTTCCGCTGACACGCAACTACATGACAGACTGGGAGCAAACGCAGATCACCCGCGAAACCGACCGCTGCCACGCGGCATGAATGAAATTGCTGAGGGACGTCGTCTGATTTTATCAAATCTTGTCAGCAACGCGCCGCTCTATAACGTCGCATCACCGCAGGCATGACGCCTTAGGGCGTCGTGCCTGCTTTTCTCGACACCGTACTGAACCCAAAGTCATCCAATATTGTATACAAGGATGGCACGACGATCAGCACCAATAACGTTGACGCCATCAGACCGAAGGCCAGGCTGGTCACCAATGGGATTAGAATTTGCGCTTGCAGACTGGTTTCAGACAATATCGGCAACAGTCCGACAACCGTCGTTACCGTTGTCAGAAAGATCGCGCGAAAGCGGGCGCGGCAGGCATGCACGGCGGCCGAAGCGACGTCTGGTTCTTCGTCGTAGCGGTCTTTGATAAAGTTGACCAGCAATATGGAATTGTTGACGACCACACCGGCCAAGGAAACAAAGCCCAGCATGCTTGGCATCGAAATATCAAGTCCCATGGCAACATGCCCCCACACCACACCGATGAAGGCGAGCGGAATGGCAATCATCACAATTATTGGCTCGACATAACTGCGGAACTGAAAACTAAGCAACAGGAACACGCCAATTAGTCCGAGCACGAACCCTCGCGCCATCGATTTCTGGGTTGCCTCCCCTTCCTTGTTCTGGCCCTGAAGTGCCAGCGAGACGCCAGGGTAGCGTTCTAGCAAACCCGGCAGGAATGCACTCAAAGTGTGCTTGATGATCGCGTGGGCGTTGGCCGTGCGCCCATCCACATCGCCCTGGATCGTCACCGTGCGCAACCCGTTAACGCGGTTTATGCGCGCGTATCCTCGGTCTTCTTCAAGCACGGCAATCGCCGACAAGGGAACCTGGCCGCCTGTTGCATTGGTGATCGTGAAATAGTCGAGATCAGCCAGACTATTGCGGTCTTCAGCACTGATACGGACATCGATGTCATAGGATTCCGTGCCGACTTGTATTTCGTCAACCGTGGTTCCAAAAATAGCGGCCCGCAATTGATCGGCAACCATCCGTGAATCGATGCCCAACTGCGCCGCCCCATCACGCAACCGAACACGATATTCCGGCTTGCCTTGCCTGAGATCATCGCTGATATCCGCAACCCCTTGATATTTCTTAAGCCAGTCTTGCAGCTCCAAAGATGCTTTTTTCAAGGTGGTTAAGTCCCGTCCGTTCAGGCGAATATCAATCGGCAATCCGCCCGGACCAATAATCGATTCGGCAAATTTGATAGAAATGACGTCCGTCAAATCGCCAGTTTGCTGACGCCATTCCGACAAAATTTCATCAGAAGACAGGGTTCGAACTTCGGCACTCAGCAAATCTGCGGTGACGGTGGCAACATGAGCCCCACTTTCAAAGGCACTGGTATTCTTATTGAATTGGTATGTGACGTTGCGGACCAGAGATTGCCCCCCTGGCTGAGCGGGCGTATGCGCCCGATTAACGTGTTCAAGCCCCTTTACGACCCTATTAACCGTCGCTTCGGTCTGGCTCAATGGGGTCCCTTGCGGAAGCAAAATTTTAGCTTCCAAGGTATCACCATCGAGTTCAGGGAAGACAACAAACTTAACCCCCCCACCGGCCAACATCGACACCGACAGCATAAACAGGGCAACAGCCACGCCAATCGTCAAATAACGCCAGCGCACGCAAATTCCGGAAACCGGTCCAATTATACGGTCACGGATCCACACGAGGCCGCTGTTCATCCGCTGTTGAAGTCCGCCCCCGGAAAACACACCGTGACCGAGGGAATGGTGAAGATGGTTCGGCAAGATTAGAAAGGCTTCCACCAGACTAACGCTTAGAACGAACAACATGACCACCGGAACGACGCTAAGAATTGACCCTATGTCGCCCTTCAAAAACGCTAGTGAGCCAAAAATACAGGCCGTTGTCGTAAAGGACGCCAGAATGCTGGGAAAGACCTGCCCCGCCCCCGCGATTGCCGCGTCCAGCGGAGCTTTTCCAAGCTGGCGCTGAGAGGCGACATTCTCAGAAATAATAATGGCGTCGTCCATCAACAAACCAATGGCAATCAATAAACCAACCATTGTTAACATGTTGACGGAATAGCCCATCACCATCATCAAGAAAATTGCCCCCATGAACGATACGGGCAAGCCCATGGACACCCAAAAAGAGAACCTGAACCCAAAAAATAACCACAACACCAGAAACACTAGCGCCAGCCCCTGCGCGCCGTTGGTTGTCAGTAAATTGAGGCGATCCCGCACGATTGACGACCCGTCCCGTGTCACCGCCAGCGTCACCCCTTTTGGTGCGCTCTGTAGCTCGTGCTCAATGAACGCATTGACGGCGTCGATTGCCTTCAGCGTGTCTTCATTCTCGGTTTTTTCGATCACCAACAGTGCTGCTGGTTTACCATTGAAGGACACTTTTTCTTCATCGAGATTAAAACGGTCGGTGATTTTGGCGATATCCCCAAGCCGCAGCTGACCGCCATTAGGCCCAGAGACAACGACCAAGCTAAGAAATTCTGAGACCTGTTTACGTTCATCAGCAAAGCGAATCAGGACGTCCCGGTCAGACGTGCTAATACTACCTGCGGGCAAATCGACACTTTGACGCGAAATCGTATTGGCGATATCACCAACGCTTAGGCCAAACTGGCGTAGCGTCTCGTGGGGCAATTCGATGCGGATTTGCCTTTGTGAAAACCCGGTAATGCGTACTCTGGAAATCCCCGGCCATTGCACCATGCGTTGCTTGATCTGCTCAGCGTAAGTTTTGAGATGGGTCCGTTGTTCGGGACCGGTAATCGCCACGGAGGCGACAAAATCAGTCCGACCCAGTTGTTTGACGATGGGGTTTTCGACTTTGTCTGGAAAGTCGGCAATCGCATCGATTTCGGTTTTAACTTCGGCAAAAAACCGATCCAGATTATTGCCCTCATTCATTTCAACAACGGCGCGGGCGCGGGCCTCATTGGCCTCACACGCGACTTCGGCAACATTGTTGACGCCGTCCAAGGCATCTTCAATGCGCTGGCAAATGCTTTGCTCGACGGCCTCAGGACGGGCACCCGGGTAAGCCACGGTAATTTCGACCCGGCGCGGATCAACCCGCGGAAATGTCTCACGCTGCAAACTGGGAGCGGCAAAAATCCCCGCGCTCAAGATCGCAATCATCATCAGGTTCGCCGCCGTCGGGTGGGCAGCAAAAAAACGAATCACTTCAATTCCCCCACGCCCATGGCTTCGTCTTTTAACCTGGCCAACAATTCAGTGTCTTCCGTGACCTTAAGCAACATTCCTTTTACGGCGGGAGCGACGTCAGAAACAATCACGCGGTCACCTTCGTTCAGGCCTTTGGTGATAACGGCAAAACTTTGCTGTTGAAGCCCGACGACCACATCGCGGACCTCAAGCCGGTTGTCCGCACCGACCACATATACCTTGTTTTGTGATACAGCGGCACGCGGGACAATAATTACATTTTCAATTGGGCGGGTGCGCAATTCAACCTCGACGAACATGCCTTTGACCAGCGGCGGGCGTTGACCCGGAACCGCGCGGCCATAGTTATTGTCAACCGAGGCAATCATTCCCAATGTCCGGGTTTTCGGATCAATCGTATCACTTATTCTTGAAAACCTTGCGTTCCAAGCAATGCTCCGGTCACCAAGACGCAACCGAACGATGGCTTCAAACCCATATTTTTCTGCCAAATCCCTAAACGATCCCGTCGTTATGGTGATCGGAGAATTTGAGACGCTGCTCAGCAGCGCCTGAAAATGCGCAATCGGGATTTGCGCATCGACCTCAGCAACCTCCATGCTGTCGGCCACAGCCAGGGTCTGACCAACCTGAGCATATTGGGCTTTTTCCACATTCTGTTCAGCGATGCGGGCATTGAATGGCAATCGAATATGGGTGCGCTCAAGGTTCAATTTGGCCGCTGCCAACTTGGCGTCATTGACGGCCCGTTCTTCGCGTTGAAGGGCGCGCTGCGATGGGATTAAGCGAAGCGAATTTTTTATGTCCTGGACCTTACGGCGCTGGTTAAGCGTGTTGCGTTGCTCTTGATCAACAGCAGCCTGCGACACGGCTGAACGGCTGAACAACGTGCGTTTTCGTGCCAGTTCCTTTTCATTAACAGCCAGACCACGCTCTTCAATGTCAACCGATTCACGGGTATTTTTTTCGCTGACCCTTAGTTCTTCCAGTTTAGCGTCAATCGCGTGAATGTTGGCTTGGGCTTGGGTGATGGCGAGCTCATAGTCGGCCGGAGATATCCTGACGATTTCGGTGCCCGCCGCTAAAATCGAGCCTTTCTTAAAATTCGGATGAACGTAAATGACCGTTCCACTGATTTCCGCCGCCGCCATCCATACTTTTTCCGGCTTCACACTGCCATATCCGAGAATCCGTGGAATGACCGACCCGGTGTGGGTCGTAATCACCCGTACAAAACGCGCCATTTCGCTTGGCGGCAATCGCGGTGGCTCGGCCTTATGGGTAATCACATAGGCCAGAACACCAATACCAACGATGATTGGCGGCAGAATTAATAATTTCCTGACAAAGGGATTTATTGTCATCTCGGTTTTTCCAGTCAAATTTGATATTTTCAACACCGTACACGGAAAGAATTTCAACACATACTACCAGCACGGTGCGCAGGCCAGTTTTCCTTACTCAAAACTGCGAGGAATTGGAAAAACTCAGATCAAATTCAGGTCGCGGAGTGCTGACAGATAGTTAGCGTCACGTTGCCAACGGGCAACCACTTCCGCTGCGACATCCTTTTTAACTTGCCGATAAAACTTTACGGCTTTGGCGATATTTTCCTCTTTTTTGATCACCGGGTCGCGCCTAGCGTTCTGAGATAGCGAGAAAATACGCTGGAATTCGTAATCGCTTAACCCCAGTGACCGACAGGCGACACATAGGCCTTCACCGCCCGGTTCCAATAGGAACCGCATCACCAATTCAGTACGCAAATTCGTCGCCTGGGCCAACAAATTAGCAAAAAACCTGACTTCTCCGTCCTGCAACGTACAAATCAGCAGGTCGGGTGTAATACGACCGTCCTTTTTCAGCTCTTTCGCCAAACGTTCTGATTTTGCGACACTTTCTGATCCACCGACGACATCACCCATGGACTCGACCAGCACGTTTTCGATCAGATCATCAATTTCAGTCTGACTAAGATCACATTTTTCGACAATATATTTACGCAATGCCGCCGACACCCACATATACATGCGTTTCGCCATCTCAGGCTTTAATTCACGGCGGTGGAGTATTGGCTCCTGGAATGAGTCTACCCGATCTGACTGCTCAATCAGGTATTCCATGGTCGCATGAGAAATCGTCGCGTTCTCGTTTTGCAGCAAGGACCGGATCACCCGCTCGTCCTTGGTGGCGACCAACGCATCAGACACGCCTTCGCTAAGTGAATTGCGGATAGAGACGGCCAATTGATGTTCTTGCGTGCGCGTCCTGATCACGTCGATCAGATTCTGATCCTGCAACACTGAACTTTCAGACAATATGGGGTAGGCCACATCGATATCATCGTTGGCAAGGGTCTCGATCAAATCCAACGGCGCATCATCGCGATCAGCCAAGCGGGCGCTGATCATTTTCCGCACGTCCATTTCAGCTTCTTTGACGATGCTATGAAGAATGACATACATCAGTCCGCGTTCACGATCACTGAGGATATCGTCACTGTCAGAAAACAGGTCCGACATAGTCGCCGCCAGCTCAGAGCGGCTGGCCGCTGATTTCTGCCGCGCAAGGTCTAAAAGGTAATTGGCGTCAAATGTTGTCATCTATACTCTGATTCAAATTTTGCCACTGTGTTGAATTTCACTTTACCAATAGATTAGCCTTAACATACATTCACAACAAGCGATTGGGAATAAACTTTGGCGCGTTTACGTTCAAATATCTATCCGTCCAGCTCGGGGACTTCTTGGCCTTTCCGGCGCATTCAACTTAGACAGGTATTCGTCTTATCTATGATTGTCGGGATGCTTTGGCTAACGCCGCCTATGTCAACGGCAAGTGCCCAATCCTGCCTGATTAAACACGCGACCACCACTGTCATGCTGGTACCCCTGTACGGGAAAGTGACCTACAACAATCGTCATTCCGCCCTACAGCTTGGAACAAAATTTGGTCAACATGGAAAATCTGCCCGCCAAGCCGGTTGGGTTACCCGGGGCCTGACCAAAACCAATCTCAGCCGCCAGATGAACATTCGAATCAAATACAGCCGCCATGCCAATAATCGTATCTGTGCAGCTTTAGTCGGCGTGTCGCTGGAGATCGGTTATAAACAATTTCACGTTTATATCGCCCGCAAGCTCAAACCCGGCACGTGTGAATACCGAACCACGCTCAACCACGAAAACACCCACGTCCGTTTCTATCAAACCGGCTTGAAAAATTACGTCGCCCGACTGGAACGCAAGTTGCGGCGGACGGCAGACCGCCTCACACCCATTGTCGCCACCAGCCCGGCGCGCGCACAACGCCACTTCCTTTCTCAACTTGATCAAGCGTTGGCGTCGACGTTGGCACAAATGAACCGAGACATGGACAGGAACAACAGCAAAATTGACACCATCGCAAATTATAAACGCGAGCAGGCTTATTGCCCATCAAGGTAGCGATAAACCCCTCCCCAAATGTGTCTGATTTTTAATGCAAATCGGTGTTTGATGCGACTTGGACTTTAATGTGCCTCGGGCAACCCTCTACCTTTAGAAATGGCGTCTCTGCCAAAACGCTGGCGAACGGAATCCATCGCCCGTTCGATATTCAACCGGTTTGCCTTGCCGGGGTCGAGCAGGTCAGGTGTATCCGCCGCCTCAGCCCCACATAATCGCGTTGCGCCAATCCCGATCAGGCGAAACGCCCGCCCATCGGCTTCCTGATCGAGCAAGGGCAAGGCTTCGCGGTATATTTCTTCAGCCATTTGGGTAGGCGTTGGCAGCATACGTGAGCGCGTCAGCTGACGAAAATCGGCTTGTTTCAGCTTTAAGGTGACGCCTCCTCCCGCCAGATTGGCCTTTTTGAGTCGCCTTGACACTTTTTCCGTCAATTTCCACAATATTGTGTGCAGCACCTCCGGATCAGCGGTGTTTTCGGGAAACGTCGTTTCCGCTGATATTGATTTGGTTTCGGAGAAAGGCTCAACTTTTCGGCCATCCCGTCCGTGTGAAAACTGCCAAAGCCGCCGCCCGATGGCCCCGTAGCGTTTCATCAATTCCCGCTCATCAAACCGCCGCAATCCACCAATCGTGTCAATCCCGTCTTTCTGCAGTGTTTTCTGTAAAGCTTTGCCCACCCCCCAAAGCAAACTAACCGGTTGATCGACGAGAAAATCCAAGGCCTCGGACTCACCAATTGCCGTCAGCCCACGGGGCTTATCCAGATCCGATGCGATTTTGGCTAAAAATTTATTATAACTGAGCCCAATTGATGCGGTCACCCCAACCTCATCTTCAATCCGCCGGACCAATTTGACCAGCGTCTGTGCCGGGGGGCCGCCGTGTAATTTTTCTGTTCCCGTCAGGTCCAAAAAGGCTTCATCAATGGAAATCGGTTCGACCATCGGCGTCAGATCGCGCATCATTGAGCGAATCAGCAAACCGACATCACGGTATTTTTCCATATTAGGGGGGATAATAACGGCGTCAGGGCAGCGTTTCTTGGCTTCAAATATCGGCATGGCTGAGCGGATTCCCTTGATTCGCGCCAAATAACAGCACGCCGCCACAACACCCCGGTGACGACCGCCTACAATAACCGGTTTTCCGCGAATAGCTGGATCATCACGTTTTTCGACACTGGCATAAAAGGCGTCGCAATCGACATGACCGATCGACAGTTGACCAAGTTCGCTATGGCGATACATCCGCGTTGACCGACAATGCGGGCAAATCAAGGCTTTTGCCTGATCATCCATAATGCGCGCACAGTCACGACATATCGTTGGCATCACTAATCTCAATATTCTGGTTCGATGTCGTTCGTCAGTTTACAATAGAAAGTCGCACAGCGTCATGCCCTTGACGAATTTCATTCGCAAGGCGACACTGTCGTATATTGTCGCCCATTCGCAGGCTGTTGAAATCATGAGCAAAACCGGAACTGATGACCTCCACGCAGCGCTATTGGAGAATCGGAACCTACTTAATCAAATCACCGCCTTGCGTGACGAACTTGAAAATACCGCCTATCAACAGCAGCAAGAAGTCCAGCAAGCCCAAGCGCATGCCGCTGATGAAATCAAACAGCTTCGAGACACGGCCGAAGCGCTTCGAGAAACATTAGAAGATTTAAATTTCGAAAAAAATCAGTCTGTTCAAAGGGCCCGCGCCGACAACGCAGATGAGGTTAAGCAACTACAAGAAACCTCAGGAGCCTTACGCAAGACACTTGACGATCTACAATTTTTAAAATCAAAGGAGGTGCAAGAAGCCGTCCAGCACGCCCAGGACGAAATCAACCAACTAAAGGAAACCGCTGGCGCGCTCCGTGAAACCCTGGAAGAATTGCGCTATACCAAAGATCAAGAAGTGCAGACAGCGATTGCCCGTTCCAATGATGAGGTAGTACAGCTAAAGTCAACGATTAGCGCGTTGCGCGACGAACTGGAGGACTTGCGTTTCGATAAGGAGCAAAGTGTCCAGAGACTTCTCGCGGAACGCCAGGATGATGAAAGCCAACTTCAAAATACGATTACTGCCCTGCGGGAAGAATTAGAAGGTATTCGTTTTGAGTATGAAGATCGAATTCAGGAATTGGAACGATCCTCACGAGATGACATCCGACAACTGAAAGAAACCGTCCGAACATTACGCGACGAACTAGAGATAAAAAATGGCCAGTAGCTTAACACCTAAAGAAACGAATCAACCGTCGGTGAAAAACAGTTCATCTGCCAAACGCATGCCGCCCTCACGCCGCCGGAAGATGGATCCTGCGGAAATGTTGATCGAAGCCGACAAAAAACTTAAGCAGGCTGAGATGCTGCTGTCCGTCTCCAGACGCTGTGCAGCAATTGAAAGCCTTGATGAAATTCTTAAGACCCTGGTCGAAATGACAACTTGGGAACTGGGTGCTGAACGGGGCAGCCTATTTCTCAATGACCCCAGCACGGGAGAATTGTATTCGCGGGTCGCCCAAGGGAATTTCTCGCGCGAAATTCGTATATTGAATACCACGGGCATCGCCGGCGCCGTTTTTTCCAGCGGCAAAGGTGAAATTATTCATGATGCTTACCATGACTCCCGGTTTAACCGGACCGTTGACGAACAAACCGGCTATCAGACGAAAACCATCGTTTGCGCACCGGTTAAGACGGTTCGTGATGAGATCATCGGCGTTATTCAAGTGCTTAACAAAACCGAAGGTGTTTTCACCAAAGAAGACTTGAGCCTGCTGGAGGCGATGACCACCCAAGCCAGCGTTGCCCTGCAAAGCACTCAATTTGTTGAACGAATGAAAAAAACACGGGCAAAGGAGCTCGAATTTCTCGACGTCGTTGCCGATGTCACCTCAGAACTCGAACTGGGCTCTTTGTTATCGAAGGTTATGGCGGAAGCCACGCGTATGCTTGGCGCTGACCGCTCAACCCTGTTTTTAAGTGACGAAAAAACCAACGAGTTGTTTTCGCGTGTTGCCATGGGCGACGGCATCGGAGAAATTCGCTTACCCAACTCTGCCGGAATCGCCGGTGCGGTATACACCTCTGGCAAAACCATCAACATTCCCTACGCCTACGCTGACCTGCGGTTCAACCCTGCCTTCGATAAGCAAACTGGATATTTCACCCGGTCAATTCTTTGTGTACCCGTCGTCAATAAAGACGGGAAATGCATCGGCGTTACCCAGGTCCTCAATCGTCGCGGCGGGCCGTTCACGGATGAAGATGAAACCCGCCTCAAGGCTTTTACCGCCCAGGTCTCCATCGCCCTGGAAAACGCCAAGCTGTTTGAAGACGTGCAAAACATGCGCAACTACACCGAAAGCATGCTTGAAAGTATGTCGAACAGCGTCATTACCATGGATGAAGAAGGTAAAATCGTCACCTGTAATCGCGCCGGACTGCGGCTTATTGGTAAAGGCACAAGCGACGTTTTGGGGATTGCCGCTGAAGCATTTTTTGTTGATGAAAATCTGTGGCTGATGGAAAAGGTTCGTAAGGTTGAAGAAAGCCAGGAACCAGAAGAGATCGTTGACGGGGCACTGATTTTCGACGCTGAACCGCTTTCCGTCAACGTCAACGTCCTACCCTTGGTCAATTCGGAACACAAAAAGCTGGGTTCGATGATCATGATCGAGGACATCAGTTCTGAAAAGCGAATGAAATCGACGATGTCACGCTACATGGACCCGACGTTAGCGGATCAGTTAATGGGCGGCGGCGAAGATTTCCTTGGCGGCAAAAGCACCGAAGCGACGATTTTGTTTTCCGATATACGCAGCTTTACCACGTTGACGGAATCCTTAGGTCCCCAAGGTACCGTCACCATGTTGAATGAATATTTCACCATTATGGTCGATATCATCACCCGCGAGGGCGGCATGCTTGATAAGTTTATCGGCGACGCAATCATGGCGGCATTTGGTATTCCCATTGCTCATGACGATGACGAAGACCGCGCCGTTCGTGTAGCAATTGCGATGATTACGGAGCTATGGGACTGGAACAAGGTACGTGTTGCACGCGGAGAAAAGGCCATTGACCACGGCGTTGGGCTGAACACCGGGATGATCGTTTCGGGGAACATCGGCTCACCGAAACGGATGGATTTCACCATGATCGGCGATGGCGTTAATTTGGCGGCACGGCTAGAATCAGCCTGCAAGCAGTATTCCGCCCGTATCCTGATTAGCGAATTCACCAGGGCTAAATTAAAGGGCACCTATCGAATGCGCGATATTGATTTGGTTGTGGTCAAAGGCAAAACCAAACCTGTTGGCGTTTATGAAGTACTTGACTATCACAACGATGAGACTTATCCGAACCTGATGGATAACGTTAATTATTTCAACGAAGGCGTCAAACACTACCGTGCCGCCAATTGGGAAAACGCCATTTCCAGCTTCGAAGAGGCAATCAAAGCCACGCCGTCCGACACATTGGCGACGACCTATATTGAACGGTGCGAACATCTGAAGCTTTCGCCACCGGAAGGCGACTGGCACGGTGTTTGGGTAATGGAGTCCAAATGACAGCCAAGCCTTGTAATCTTTTGTTTTGGGTAAAAAAGTATGTTTAACGAGCCAGATGACCTCAACGACATCCTAAACGAACTTCGTGCAGATTTTATCGAAACGACAAGCGAACGATTGGTAACAGTTGACGACTTGATATCAGATATGATGTCTGGGACTGGAGAGATTGATCACAATATCATCAATTTTCAACGCCATATCCACAGCATCAAAGGCCAAGGCGGAACATTCGATTTTCCTGCGGTTTCAACCATCGCCCATCGCCTTGAAGATTATATGGAAACGGCGCAAGCCCTTGATAGCACCAGCCTGAAAGACGTACAGATCTTTGTTGATCACATTCGTCGCATTGTGGAATCAGGCACCAATCCACCGACGGAGGCGACAGAACAGATACTTCGCAGTCTACCGGTAACCGCCATCGCAGTTCCGAAATCGACACAATCGACACGGCCGCAGACTGACGACGTCAGCATTTTATTGGTCATGCCAAAGGGGGCGCAGCGTAAAATTATCGGCAAGGAACTGGCCTCATCCGGGTGTCACATTGTCACCTCAGATACGCCTATTGATGCCATACGAATTGCCATCGCCCATCCGCCGGAGGTTGTCATCGCCAGCCACGTCATGGATGAAATGAGCGGTGAGGAATTTGCCAAAACCTTGAACATTGTAAAGGCCACGCGCGGCTGTCGGGTTGTAATCGCAACGGCGACCGACATCAACAAAGTCAGGAATGACAACCTGCCGGAAGGGACTGCGGTCATCGGCAAGGGCCCCACGTTTATCAAGGACTTGACAGGTTACATGGACCGCTGGGGTTATTTTGGCTGACGCCCGCATGATTGCACAATTAAAACTGACTATTTTGTCGTCGCGATAAAAACACCATCCCAATCTTCGGCTGGTGGATTTTTCTTATAGTCGCGAATGCGCTCTTCGTAGAGATCGTACAAGACATCTAGATTGACATCCAACTTCCACGGTCTGTTTTCGTCGCTGCCTTTGGCCTTCATCAACGACAGCAAAAAAGACGCGTCGTCCCATTTTTGGGCGCGATACGTGTCCATAAATTTAGCGATTAAATCCCGCACCTCGATAAATTTAGGATCGTGCAATGTTTGCTCGTCACCCATCAGGCCGTAAATATAGGTGCCTTCAGTTTTACCCTTCACTTGAATGAAATCAAGATCAATGGTTGCCAGCCGATCCTTGATGGCGTCCCGTGTCGTTGGCCCAAGGACAACGTTCATACCATAGCTTTTGCTTTGCCCTTCAAGGCGGGCAGCAAGGTTGACAGCATCGCCAAGTACCGAATAGTCAAACCGCATATCCGACCCCATATTGCCGACGACGCAGGGGCCAGTGTTCAGGCCTAAACCGACCTTCAAAGGAATATGCTTGCGCCCTTCTTCTATCGCTTCGAGCCGAAGGCGTTCGTTTAGGGGCTCCATCTCGGCAAGCATGGCCAACGCCGAAACGCATCCATTATATTCCTGGTCATCGTCATCCAATGGCGCATTCCAGAACGCCATGATGCAATCCCCCATATATTTGTCGATGGTGCCTTTACGTTCCAGAATCACATTGGTCAACGGCGTCAGCAATTTATTGATCAAATCGGTTAAGCCGACAGCATCAAATTGTTCGGATATGGTGGTGAAGCCACGGACATCACAAAACAATAACGTCATCGGTCGTTGGTCACCGCCCAATTGCAATTCGCCTGGGTTTTCGGCCACACGCTTGACCATGTCCGGCGACAAGTACTTGGAAAACGCATCGCGTGTCTGACGACGTTGCGCTTCTTCTCTGGCGTAGCTGGTATAGGTCAGCGTGGTGTATATGAGCAGGATCGACCCAATTGCGAAGCTGGCATCTAACAGCATTTTTTGCTCAGCGAACAAATACCATGATAGTCCGCCTGCACCAGCTGCAGTTACCACAAACGCAAGCGCAGTCCACTTCGCCCCGGCCCATGGCACCAAAACGATCATGATTAGCCCACCAAACAATATAAAGGTCATTTCAACGGCATTGGCAAAATTGGGACGGGATAAGTAATTTTGGTGAGCGATTGCTTCAATGACTTGGGCATGAACCTCCACTCCCGGAATATCACGCTCAGTCGGGATACTTCTAATATCGCGCAAGCCGACCGCAGACGTGCCAAGAATCAGCATTTTTCCCTTTATTTTAGTGGGGTCCGCTGTGCCATTAAGAAGTTCGTAAGCAGGTACATATTTATCCCAATCGCGTTTCGAAAAATGGGGCCATATTTTGCCAGTTTTGTCAGTGACAACAGTCAAATTCTTAGTGACTCCTACGCCCAACATACCTGCAACATCGGTTTTCGCCAGAACGGTCTGTCGGCCCGTTGCGACTCTTAACATTTCGATCGACAATGCGGGGAAATAGTTGCCATCGTGAACAAAAAATGACGGCACATTTCGGATAATTCCATCCTCGTCCGGTGCAGCGCTGAATATGCCAAACCCGGCAAACCGGTTTTTTTTGGCAGCATTCTCGTATAACGGGATATTTCTAACAAGAGATGGGAAATTATTCAGAAAAAATTTTGGATCTAAGGCGTTCCTAGACATTTTCCGAATGCCGATTGATTTTTTTGCCGGTGGCCCTTTCACGCCGTCCGTCTCATTCGTCCGTCCTGCCTGCCCCAAAACGACCCGGCTCTTGGCGATGACGTTTGCTAAAATTTGATCGTTAGTGACGCGAGAGGCGATCAATTTTTTCATGTCGGGCGTCAGGCCTTCCGTATTTTTTGCGACAATCGAGAGATCTTTGCCATCCGGCTCAGAAAACACGATATCGAAGGCAATTAATACGGCGCCCATCTGCATGGCATTTTGTACCAGTTTTGCGATAATATTTCGTGGCCAGGGCCACTGGCCTATGTTTTCAAGACTCTGTTCGTCGATGTCTATGATTGTAACTGGTTTATTAGCTGGGGTTGGTATTTCGCGCGGTTTTGCCTGTTGATAATAATCAAATACTTTCAGCCGTGCAAAATTAACAGGTCCGGGATTCCAAATGTAAAGCGCGATGAATAGGACAAGCATGCCGTAGCCGATTAACCGATCAACACTAAATGCCGCACGCAAAAATTTCTTAATGAAATTCAACTTATACCCTCCAACGACTCCAGCCGACTCCAACACCACGGATCGTCCTGAATCCCCTTTATTGCGCCACCGATTTTCAAATGGCCGCTTAGTTGAGTTGATTTTACACCCCCAATGCGGAAGGGGGTCAAGCTGTAATTCACCTTTTGAGACGCCGATCTCATTGAAATTGTGGGTAAATCCGGTTTACCGGCACAAACACCCCTGCCTTAAGCCATTTTTCCCGACCCGCTTCACCCTAGCGTATGGGTCGCAGGCGACGTATATTTGGCTTGGATGAGTGATACAAATACCCGCGATTGGCTGAGCCCCTTTCTCAAGCCACTAAGACCGATCTTCCGTGAAGTTCTGGCGATGTCGGCGTTTGTCAATTTATTGGCCCTGGCGGTGCCGGTATTCACCCTACAGGTCTACGACAGGGTTATTGGTCAAGGTGGCGTTAGCACACTGGTCGGTTTTGTTTTCGGCATGATTTGTGTCGTCATTTTCGATTATGTGCTGCGCCAAACCCGCTCAAGGATCATGCAAACGGTGGCCCTCAGGATTGATGTTCTGGTTGGTCGAAAATTATTTGACCAACTTATGGCACTGCCCCTATCGGTGTTGGAGGGTAAGCCCGCAGCATATTGGCAATCCCTTTTCAGGGACGTTGACACGGTTCGCAACACCCTGTCCGGGGCGTCGGCTCTATTAATCTGCGACCTTCCTTTTGCCATTATGTTTCTGACGCTGATCTGGGTTATTGCCGCACCAATTGCATGGGTGTTGATGATCATCCTGCCGTTATTCATGTTCATCGCCTGGCGATCTGCCTCAGCCATGTCTGAGGCCAACCAACAGGAACGCCAAAGCACGCAAAGTCGCGATGGCTTGGTTGCGGAAATGATCAATGGGCGCGCCACGGTTAAAGCCCTGGCCCTTGACAATGCCATGCGGCCAATGTGGGAGGAACGCCACGCCGATAATATCGCTAATTCGGTGGCCCGGGGGGCGAAATCCGACTTCTATTCCAACTTCGGCGGCAGCCTGACCATGATGACGACCATTTTCATGACCACGGCAGGCAGTATTGCAATCATCGAAGGGGCCCTGACCATGGGCTCTCTTATCGCGACCAACATGCTTTCAGGGCGTTTGATCGGGCCACTCAACCAATTGGTCGGCCAATGGCGGTCTTTTAACAGCTTCAAACAAGCGGTCGAACGCCTTGGCGAGGTCTTTGAAATTACCCGTGAACGTGAAGAAAGCGAAGTCAAACTGAACCGCCCCAGTGGCGAAATCATCGCCGAACACGTCAGTTATGCCTATGCCGAAGGTCAGGCCCCTGTTGTTGACCAAGTCTCCATCAAGATCAAGGCCAAGGGCGTACACGCGTTGGTCGGACGCAATGGTAGCGGCAAAACCACCCTGCTAAAAATGCTTCAGGGGCTATACCCTCCGACCGGCGGTCGCATTCTTCTTGATGGTGCCGATATCGCCCAGTTCAGCCGCAAGGAGTTGGCCAGTTGGTTGGGATATGTACCTCAAGAATGCATCCTGTTTGCGGGCACCGTCCGCGACAATATCATTCATCGTCATCCAGATGCATCCGACGAACAGATCGTTGCTGCTGCGGAAGCCGCTGGCGTCCATCATTTCATCATTGATCTGCCTGATGGATATGCGTCGGAAATTGGCGAAGCCGGTCGGCGATTGTCCGGGGGGCAACGCCAGCGTATCGCCATCGCCCGGGCACTCTTGGGCAACCCGCCGGTTGTGCTGCTGGATGAGCCATCCTCCAATCTGGACCGGCAGGCCGAGCAAGCGCTGCGCAAGACCCTGGTCGAGATTGGTGAAGAGCGAACGGTCATTATCGTTACCCATAGTCCAATCCTACTGGCCGCCTGCGAAGACCTTGTCGCCCTTGATAAAGGCAAGGTCGCCCTCGCAGGTCCGTCCAAGGAAATTCTACCCAAATTGTTCGGCCAACAACCGCGCAAGGAAGATAATGCCACGCCGGCACCTGCCGCCGCCAAACCCGTCCAACCAAATTTGGCCCAACCCACACCGACTCAGCCCAAACCAACCCCGTCAAAGTCAACCACGTCCAAACCGCCGTCGCCCTCCTCGCGCGCCGCAGCACCGCGTTCCGCCCCACCCATTCCTCCGGCTCGCCGCGAACATTCAAAGAGTGTCCGTCCTACGGCAACAGCTGCGCCGCCGGTGCCTCAGCCACCCCAGATCAAACCCGCGCCAACCCAACGTCGCACCTCCTCGGCGACCCCACTCCCGGCTAAACCGGCGCCCAGCAAACCAGCGGCAAGATCTACCAGCAATAAAAAGGTGACAAAACCTGTTCCGCCTGCCCCTAAATCCCAACCAGAGCCTCCCGTTCCTCCACCCTCTGCCGAGATAGCGAAGTCTCTACAACCCTCACCAACCGCCGACCCAAGTGTTCCGTCTGAAAACATGTTTTCATTGGACGAAGGCTCAGGACGGGAACTTGTTGATGACCCTTACGCCGATTTAATCAAGGCGGCATCAGAACAGCCAAAAACTCCAGGCGCGGAGCATAAGCCATGACAACGGATACCATCGAAAATGCTGACCGGTTGGCGGCGGCTGGCTCAGACCGTCTTGAAGCCCTGTTGACCCAGCATCCGATGCCGAGCTGGCGGCGGTTCGCCTGGCCGGTGATGGGGTTTTTAATTGCGGCAATGATCTGGGCTAACTTTGCGTCGCTGGAAGAAGTTGCGGTCACCAACGGCGAAGTTGTTCCTCAGGGTAAAGTCAAACTGGTCCAGCATCTTGAGGGCGGGATTATTGAGGCGCTTTTTGTCACAGAAGGCGATATCGTCAAGGCCGGAGCACCACTGTTGCAACTGGATTTGGCAACAAGCGGCACAAATATGGAAGAACTACAGGTGCGCTTAGACAGCGAAGCCCTGGTCCGCGCCCGTCTGGTCGCCGAATCAAGAGGGACTGAAATTCAATTTCCCGATGACATCGCCAGCCGCCGCCCGACCCTGGCCAATGCCCAACGCCAAGCCTATGACGCACGCAGACGCGAACTGGCCTCAACCCTCAACATCATGCGCGAACAAGTTAAACAGAAACGCCTGGAGACCCAGGAGCTAAGCGCCAAGAGCAAGGCCGTAAAGCGAAACTTCAAGCTGGCTAGCGAACGTTTAAAAATATCCAAATCTCTTCTCGGCGAAGGTCTGACTGCCAAAGTCGCCCACCTTGAACTGGAGGCCGAAGTTGAAAGTCTGCAAGGCGAACTTAGCAGTCTTCTTCCGTCAATTCCTCGGGCTGCGGCAGCGGTTGAAGAAGCAACCCAGCGCTTGCGTGAAGGCCAGGACCGTTTTCGTCGGGAAGCACAGGATGAGCTTGGTAAGGTCCAGCAAAACATCGCACGGGTTAAGCAGTTGATTAGCCAAGCTGAGGAACAGGGCTCTCGCGCCGAAATCAAAAGCCCCATCGACGGCATTGTCAAAAACATGCGCTACAATACCATCGGTGGCGTCGTCAGACCGGGCGAGCCAATTCTCGAAATTGTGCCAACCAGTGACAAATTGGTTGTTGAAGCCAAACTGAACCCTACCGAACGTGGGTTTATTCACAAAGGCCAACCCGCCGTCATCAAGATTTCCACCTATGACTTTGCCCGCTACGGTGGCCTTAACGGCGAAGTCATCCGGGTTGCGCCCGACACCAGCTTGAATGAAGATGGCTCACCTTATTTCAAGGTGATTGTCCGAACCGACAAAAATTATCTAGGGAAAAACGAAAACGATTTGCCGATTACACCAGGAATGCAGGCGACCGTAGATATCCACACCGGGGAAAAATCGGTCATGGACTTTTTGATCCGACCAATCTTAAAACTTCGCCATGAAGCCTTCCGCGAACGATGACTTATTTCGACCTAATATTGGCAAAAAAATACAATGTCGTAATTTATGGCTAACCATTTGTTATTTTTTAACGAATCTGTATAAGTGTGGGTACTGGTTGAATTTTTGCTTACCGTTTAAGTCGCATTATTAACGCTACGCGGTGGCCGAATAAGTGGGTGGGGAATGTCACTAGGTACAATCATCGGTATGTTTGTGGCATTCGGGCTGTTTTTCGGCTCGATTTTTATGAGCACGGACAACCCCATGATCTTTGTCAGCGGGGCCAGTTTTATTATGGTTGCTGGCGGGACTTTGGCGTCGACTTTTATTTCCTACGAACCCCGCTACGTAATGCTGTCCTTGAAGTTGGTCTGGCGTATCGTGTTTTCCCCAAAAGTTGGGCGGAATGTCTTGAAAAGCGAAGTTGGACGCATCATTCGCTGGGCCTATACCGTACAGAAAAAAGGCATTCCCGCCCTGGAACAGGAATCGAAGAAAGCTATTCGCGGCGATAAATTCTTAAGATTCGGCGTCGATATGGTTGTCAGCGGCTATACCGGGGAAGAAGTTCGCGAAATCATGACCAACACCATCGAAACGACCTTTGGCCGAAACACCGTTCAGGTCGAAATTCTTAAAAGTATGGGGGCGGCGGCGCCGGCTTTTGGGATGATTGGGACGCTTGTCGGCCTCATTATTATGCTTGATAACATGGGCGGGGACCCGTCTGAACTTGGTAATGGCTTAGCCGTTGCCCTACTGACAACGCTGTACGGCGTCATGCTCGCACGAATAATCTTTATTCCCGCATCAACCAAAATTTTACAACGTGAGGAAATTGTCCGCTTTCGCAATTATCTTGTTGCTGAAGGTCTCGCCCTGTTGGCTGATAAAAAGAGCCCGCGCTATATTCAAGATCGCATGAACAGCTATCTCGATCCGGCAATTCATTTCAATATCGATAAAATGAAACGATAGAGCAAAATTCACGGTAGGCAGTTCGGTACATTATGGCGATACCCAAAACAAACAGAAAGCCGGACGTTGCGGAAGACTGGCTGACCACATACGCCGATGCAATCACCTTATTGATGGCCTTTTTTGTTATGTTACTGACCTTCGCCGAGTTTGACGTTCCGGCCTACCAAGAAGCGGCAGCAGCAATCGCTAATAATATCGGGCAAGGTGAGAAAGACGCTGTCTCCCAAACCCAGGAATTAAAAATAGAAGTCGAAGATATCGTGTTCGAAATGTCGGCGGACCAAAAAGTCGATGTATCACTGGATAAAAAGGGCGTGGTCATCGAGCTGAACGGGGGGGCGTTTTTTCAACCGGGAACGGCAACACTAATTGATCAGGCGATACCTGTTCTGGAAAAAATAGGTCTAATGGTCGTCGCACCAAAATTTCAGTTTTACAACGTCGAGGTCGAGGGCCATAGCGATGACTCGCCAATCAGCACCGAACAATTTCCATCCAATTGGGAACTTTCTGCCGGGCGGGCCTCAACCGTCGTTCGCTTTTTTGAAAACATGAAATTGGAAAGAGGTCGGATGAAAGCAGTCGGTTACGCCGACACACGCCCGAAAGTTCCGAACCTTGACCCGCAAGGACAGCCCATCCCGGAAAACCGCGCAACCAATCGCCGCATCACCATCAGGGTTTACCCTATGAACCTGACGGAACGGGAGAAATTTGGCAAAAAGGTCGACCTAAAAAGCATGCTCGATGCGGTCGTCAAAAAGCCAGAGCAAGCCAAATAACATCGCTATAAAGTAATTTCCATGCCTTCGCGACAGACGAACGTGTTTTCCCATTCCTGCTTGGCAGCAACGGCAACATCATCCATGAAATCATCAAGGTGTTCCGGGTCATGGTGGAAAATGGCCAGTTGTTTGACATTGGCCGCCCGGCACAAGCGTATTCCCTCATTCCAGGTCGAATGCCCCCATCCGATCTTTTCCGGAAACTCTTCTTCCGTATAGGTCGAGTCGTAAATAACCATATCCGCACCTTCGATCAAACCGAGAATGTTTTCATCTGGTTTGCCTGGAATATGCTCCGTGTCCGTTACATAGACAACCGACTTGCCCTCAAAATCAATTCGATACGCCGTTGATCCGTTGGGGTGGTTCAAGGGGGCCGTGCGAATGGTCAGGTCATCGTAAAGCACCAAATCCTCACCGGCTTCAAAATCTTTGAAAACCAGCCGCGCCTGCATCGCTTCCAACGGCACCGGAAACATTGGGTTATGCATTTGGGTAGACAGAATATTTTCCACACCACCCTGGCCCTTAAGGTGCCCAGCCATAATCGTGATCGATCGGCTAGGATCGTAAGCGGGCGTAAAAAACGGAAACCCGTTGATATGGTCCCAATGGGTGTGGGTTAATAAAAGATAAGTATCTCGAACATCATCTTCGAGCACAACTTTACCAAAATTACGGATACCCGTCCCGGCATCCAAGACCAACCGATGGCTCCCCGCCTGCACTTCAATGCAACTGGTGTTTCCACCATATTTCATGTGCTCGGGAGATGCGCAGGCAATACTGCCCCGAACTCCCCAGAATTTAACTCTTAACGTCATATCGCTGATACTCTATACCCGATATTGACGGCTCGCCCCACCATCAAATTGACCACATTTCCCCCAAACCAAAGCACGCCTCACATCACGCACGAATACGATTTCTGACATATTCATGCGAGATCGACTGTGACTTCTGTCACAATTTAATTACCGAGACGTCGCCCCCTACTTCAAATCCTTGCTTTTCCTTGGCCCGCCCCTTGTTTACTGCGACTTCCATCAGACCATTGGCATTCGCGTAACAGAACATATCGCCAGATTGCACACTGGTAAAGGTTTCTGCTACCGGAAGGATATAATCTCTGATTTGAAGTGTTTCTCCAGTCATTAAGCTGTCCGCCCGTATGCCCGTCATGGCGTTACCAAATCTATCGAAGTAGATGATTTTACCGAGATCGTCAGGCCAGATTGGCTTACGGATACTATCCTTATCGATCGCCCGAAAATCACCTTCATTCGTCCCCATATCCGGCCCTTCCCCTCGTGCAAGCCGAGCGGCTATTGGTGAAAATATATCGCGACCATGAAAGGAAGCTGAACAGTTTTCAGGTTTCCACACAATTTCCCAAACTTTTATTTCAGTGCCATGCCGACGTAACAGCAGTTCGACAAGGCCATTATCCGGCCCGACAAACCATTGCTTAGCGAAACGCACGACAATAGCCCGCCGGTCACCGCCCACCCCAGGATCGACGACACCAAGGAAAATCGCCTCGTCTGGAAACCCGACGGCATACGCCGCTAACAAATAGGCGGAAAGCATTGGATCGTGGGCGGGCGCATCTGAAATCAAATCAACCACGACCGTACCCGGCGCATTAACGTGCAGGACCGCCTTCATTTGGCCGATATAAGGCCCTTCTAAACCAAAATCCGTAAACAAAACGATCATATGGCCTATCCGATCTGATGAATTTCACTTAGCAGCACTCGCATCACGTCGCTGCTAACTATTTGATATAACACATTTTTATTGATTCATTAACATACATTGTGCATCATTGAGACCTAACCCCCAACAAGAGGTGATTTGAACATGGCTTCACTAAATCTTCAACTTAAGGGTTTTCGCCTGACGACGGCGTTGATTACCTATCGGCTGCCCGACTATCCGGCACTATTGCAGGAGTATTTGTGGCAGAACTTCGATAAAGCGCCAAGATTTCCCGTTCTTGAGAAATTTTTAGGGTTTTGGGAAAACAATTTGGACGGAAAATTGTACGCCGTCGAAGTTTGCTCGGCGGAGCTTATTCAGCCTGCCCGTTTCCAACATATCGAGCATGACGTGAGGCTACATTAGAGAAAAACCGGAGCGAATGGCTTCATTCACGAACGTGGTTTTGCAGAAACATCAATGAGTTAGGGCACTTCTGGTGAGTCAAAAATTGCCGGAGGTTCTCTAGCGGCAAAGAAATCGGCACGGGGTGCTGAAACAAGGGCAGTGATACCCTTGGCCAAAAACAAACCCCGTTAAAAGTAACGGGGTTTGTTGGCAGATTGTTGAATGAGATGCAGACGCTGCCCTCAGGTCATGCTGGGGTACCTTCGACTTCCGGCAAAGTTCCTTGGGCTTTGGCTATCGCCAAGACGGCTTCCTGCACGCGTTTGAAGGCCCGTACTTCTAGTTGGCGCACCCGCTCCCGACTAATTCCGTATTGAACACCGATTGCTTCCAGTGTTGGTGGATCTTCACTCAAGCGGCGTTGCGTGAAGATATCTCGTTCGCGTTCAGGAAGATCAGAAACCGCGCGCGCCAGCATTTCGCCATTATGAGATCCTTCCTCGCGTTTGGCGACAATATGTTCAGGTGATGGTCGGCCATCAACCAACGAATCCTGAAATTCTGCCCCGTCTTCTCCATCCTGAGACATCGGCGCGTTGAGCGACAAGTCGCGGATTGACAATCGTCGGTTCATATTGGCGATCTCATCGGGCGTGCTTTTCAATTTGTCCGAAAGCGTTTCCAACTGGTCGAATGTCAATTCACCCGAATCCAGCATATTCAGCTTTGCCTTCAAATTTCTAAGGCTAAAAAACAGCTTTTTCTGGGAGGAGACCGTACCCATTTTGACCAAAGACCACGATTTGAGGACGAATTCGGTAATCGACGCCCGAATCCACCACATGGCATAAGTAGACAGCCGAAATCCCATGTCCGGATCAAATTTCTTAACAGCCCGCATCAGGCCGATATTGCCTTCCGAGACCAGATCAGCGACCGGCAATCCATAACCCCGGTATTTCATCGCGATCTTCACCACCAAGCGTAAATGCGAAGTTACCAGTTTATGGGCAGCTTCAGTATCGCCGTGTTCACGCAGGCGGACGCCAAGAATCTGTTCTTCTTCCTTTTCGAGAATCGGGAAGCGCCAGATTTCACGGAAATACTGTGACATTCCGCCTTCTGTCGGAACGATTGGGTATGTAATTGACTTCGCCATTTTAAAATTTCCCTTAACTTGTATCGTTGAGGCCCACAGGTCTAGCCATCATCCGTGGCAGAAATAGGGCAATCCAGTTACACTTGATAACATTTGCGTGACGACGCAAATGTTGATCGTTCAGACTAAAACGCTGAACATTGGTATCGGACAATTAAGGGATTTCGGGATTCAGTTTCATGTATCATTCTCATATCCTCCGTCGGAAGCAATATGCCTATGGTCTACCTAAGGTCAGACCGGTTTAAAATCAGTGTCAACCAGACACCGCGTCAGCCCCAAGTGGGCACCGACACGAGTATTAATAACATTTTCAGTTAAAAAGTCAAGGTTTCTGCAAATTGGTGTCAGTAACAAGTGATATGTCCGAATTATGTAACATGTAATCTGTCCGATTTTAAGATTTCCCAAAAAGGGGGATTTGATGATGCGGACAGAACTGTTGCAAGGACTACGGATGATGAAGTTTGAAGAGATTTATGAACGCGCATCGCGGCGAGATTTGAGCCAGGAAGAAGCGGCTTCGATTTTGGGTGTGTCGGAGCGGACGTTTCGGCGCTGGCGGGACCGGTTTGAGGCTGAGGGAGCAGAAGGTTTATATGACCGTCGCCTTGGCCGGGTTTCGCCGCACCGTGTTCCCGTTGATACGCTGTCGGAGGTTTTGGAGCTGTTTGATACCCGTTACTGGGATTTCACGGCCAAACATTTCCATGAGAAGCTGGTTTCCGAGCATAAGTTTACGCGCAGTTATAACTGGGTGCGGCTGACGCTACAGGAGTACAGCCGTATCAGGCCCGCCCCTCGTCGCGGGGCGCACCGGCGCAAGCGTGAACGGCGTCCCTTGGCGGGCATGATGCTGCATCAAGATGGATCGATGCATCAGTGGGTTGATGGTCAGTGGTGGGATTTGATTGTCACCATGGACGATGCGACCAGTGAGATTTATTCAGCCCTGTTTGTTGACGAGGAAGGGACGGTGAGTACGTTTTCCGCGCTTCAGGAGGTGATTGAAGCGCGCGGCCTGTTTTGTGCGCTCTATGCGGATCGCGGGGCTCACTACTGGCATACGCCGGAGGCGGGCGGCAGGGTGGATAAGGACAATCCGACCCAGGTTGGTCGTGCTTTAATCCAGCTCGGCATTGAGTTAATCCCAGCCTATTCGCCAGAGGCCAGAGGGCGTTCAGAACGGATGTTCGGAACCCTACAAAAGCGTCTGCCCCAGGAGTTGCGTCTGGCCGGAATCACGGACATGGAGGAAGCCAATCGTTTCCTCAAGCAAGTCTTCATCCCCGAACATAATGCACGCTTCGCTATCACCCCCGGTGAACCGGGATCGGCTTTCGTGCCGTTCGCTGGAAACCTCAGAGACACCCTCTGCATTCAGGAGGAACGGGTGGTTGGTAACGACAATACGGTGCGGTACAAAAACCTCACCCTGCAAATCCCCGAGGACCGGCACCGCCACCACTACGTCAAAGCCAGGGTTCGCGTCCATCAATATCCGGATCAGACGCTGGCGATCTTCCACGGTCCGCGCAAGCTGGCGAGTTATGACAAAAAAGGAAACCTCAGGAAGGACGCCACCGGAATGGCCGCGTGATCCGCTTCGACGTGCCACCATTATGAACAAACCTCCTGTCGCCTACGGCTCCATACGGTTTGTTCATAATGCTAAACAGAAGCGGTCAATTCACATGGTACATAAACCGGTCAATTCAATTTGTTATCGACAGGTTTCTGCAAATTGGTGAAATTCATTCACAGATTTGTGACAACGGCGATTCCCACACGATTTCTCTACTGACCTGGAGAGGTGTAGTCGTTGATCGAACGAAACGCAGAGGGATTTGATAGCGACGACGGGTCTGTTATTTAGCCGCGCCGCGAGCCGTTGACGCACCAGCAAGGGGTTGATCAAAATCTTCCGGATCTAAATTATAACCAAGATCGGGAATTGACGGCAATTCAAGCTGCTCACCGTTATTAATTTCTGATTTTCGCTTCTGCCGATAAAGGCTACGAATCGCGGCATAATAATCAACCGACGTTTTCTTGACCTGATCCAGGTCATCAATCACCCCGGCAAACTCATCAATCCCGTCAACGGCCTGAAGTGAATAATCCAGTTTCGTCTTATCCGTGTTCGAGAGCCATTGACCAGTAGGGTCAAAATAGGGATCAACTAGGAATTTTCCAACCGCATCACGTGGATTCGATGGGCCAAATATCGGCAAGACCAGATAGAAGCCTTCATTGACGCCCCAGGCCCCCAGAGTTTGACCGAAATCTTCCTGACGTCCATCGGTGCCCGCCTCAGCGGCCACATCAGCAATGCCGCCGATGCCAATCGTCGAATTAACCAAGAAACGAGCAATTGAAACAACCGCGGCTTCCGGGTCACCTTGAAGCAATTGATTGGCGACCGTCACAGGCGTCGCCAGATTATCCAGAAAATTACTCACACCGGAACGAAATCCGGCGGGCAGGCTTTTGTTGTAGACCTCGGCAACCGGGCGAAACAGCAGCGTAAAAGCGAATTCGTTGAATTCGAATATCATGCGGTTCATCGGCTCAAGCGGATCATTAACGCTATCGTCTTCGACCGCTGCCAGCAATATCAATTGCCCGGATTCCCCCTGATCATTTTGGTGACCAGCGCGGCCCGACGATGGCGCAACGAGCATTGCCGCGATAAGGAAAACGGTCCCCACGGCAGCCAATTTGAATTTAAACCTGATCACGCGACGCCATTCCGTTCGTTACAATTAAAGCCGCTGTCACAATCGCTACGTTCTTATTTGATCGTTAAAACCGTAACCTGAACCGGTCATTAAACCATGACATTCTTACACCCAAAGGATTACAGAGAACTGACACCCTTGCCAGTTTATTTTTAAGCGATGTGAAACTGTCTCGCAACCCGTTAACTGTTATTTATGCCGCAGTGTTGCAAATATGTTGGCAATCTGGCGAAAATCGTTAACCCTCTTTTGACGGTTTACATCTAATCTTTCACTGTGACCGCTAAATGGAACCGAGGAACACGCATCGTGACATATTTGAGCAAAATTTTACTCCCGGGCGTGGTCTTGATTTTGCTCAATTCCGCGCCGGTTGTGGCGACAGAAGATTCACCCTCAAACGTCGTTTCCCGCTTTCAGCAGCTGTTAATTAACACCATGAAAGTGGCCAACAAGACAACCGTACGCGAACGCTACAAATTGCTTCGGCCGGGTGTTGAGCTCTCCTTCCATCTGCCCTTGATGTCCCAGATCGCAACCGGGCGCTATTGGAAAGTAGCAACCCAGCACGAACAGGTCGAGGTGACGGATGCCTTTTTGCGCATGAGTGTATCTACACTCGCCACCCTGTTTGACGGATACAGTGGGGAAGTGTTCGAAGAAAAAGGCGTCAGAGATGGCCCATCTAAGACCAAACTGGTGATGACCGAGCTGGTGAAAACCGACAAATCACGAATTAGTATCATTTATGTGACACGAAGGTTCAAACGGGGCTGGCGCATTATTGATGTTGTCGTCGACCGTGGCATCAGTGAAATGAAGGTACGCCAATCAGAATACCATCAGGTTCTCAAGACTCACGGAATTCCGGGCCTGGTGACCCTATTGAACACCAAGGCCGACGAGCTTACATCGCGATGACGTACTGTTGTTCTCTCAATATCCATCGACAGCTCAGTCGTTATAAGCATTACCACCTACACGCGCTGGCGCGGGCATGAAACGCCGGTACTTTATTGGTACATGCAGCCTGCTTGCCGCCCTGGCCCTGTCGGCGAAATTTTCGTTGGCGAGTACGACGGCCACACCAATCGACTTGGTGGAAAGCTTTCATCAAGCCCTACTTAAATCCATGAAATCGGCGTCAACCATTGGCGTTCAGCAAAGATATGAGACCCTCGGACCGGTGATTCGCGATAGTTTTCATGCCGGCCTGATCATCCAGGTGACGACCGGCTCATACTGGCGCAAGGCTGATACTGAACAACGTAAAAAACTGATTGAGACCTTTGAGCGTTATAGCACTGCAACTTACGCAGCCCAATTCAATGGCTACTCTGGTCAATTATTTGAAACGGTCGGGCAAAAACCGGGGCCGCAAGAAACCATACTGGTTGAAACCCGCCTACTTAACCCACAATCAAAATCGCCGAGCAAGAGCATCGCCCTGACCTATGTCACCCGCAAAATACAGGGCCGATGGTGGATTATTGACGTCTTAGTCGACACCGGCATCAGCGAACTGGCGCGAAAACGATCTGAATACCGGCGCATTCTGAAAACTGGAGGGATCGACGGGTTGGTCAAAATGCTGGCCTCAAAAACCAGCGCGTTGTTGGCCAATTGATCGAATCTCACCGCGCCTTGCCCTCAAGCCTTTAATTTCCGTGCGCCCTTAAAGCATAACAGCAACCAGTAAACGTGTGAGCCAATGGCACCAGCGGGCAACAGCACCCACACCACATCGAACGCCACCAGCCCCAGCACCAGAAAACAAAAATCAGCCCGGGCCAGTTCGCGAAAAATGAATATCGCCCATTGACCTGCACCCGTCGGTCGCCCGTCCGTCGGCTCTTGATAGTCATCGCTGCTGACGATGACACCGTCTGCAGCGGCCTTACGCTGATCCAGGATCGCCAACACCAGGCCAAGGCCATAATTGATCGTCCCGCCCACCGCCGCCAACCAACCCAACCATAACCACAGGTCATTGCCGTCCTGCTTGGTATAGCCAACGCCAAGGGCAACAAAAAACAGCGAATGGACGATCCAATCAACGGCTGTGTCAAAATGCATGCCGAAGGTTGAGCTTTGCCCCTTTAAGCGAGCGATTTCGCCATCACAATTATCAAAGATGTAGCAGACCAGCAACATCAACGCGCCAACGACAACGGCTTCATAATGTCCTAAGGACAGGAACCACCCGGCGGTTACCCCGAAAATCAGCGACAACACCGTCACCTGATTGGCGCTGATCGGCGTTTTCACTAAAAGGCTGGTCATCGGCGCAGACAGCAATCTGATCATTGGAAACAATATTTTACCGGCCATCGGCAGTGCCGTCGGATACTCCCCGGGACGCTTTGTGATCAAGCAACGCCATTAATGCAGGCAGAAAAACCAGGGTGCACAGCAGCGTCATTGAAATTGCCAGCGTCAGCAAGACACCCATGCTCGACGTGCCGGGATGGTTGGACAACGCAATTGAGCCGAACGAACCAATGGTCGTCAACGCACTGAACAACACCGCCCGTGGGGTTGAGGTGTCTAACACCCCGCCGTGCTGATCTTGCGTGGCAGCGCGGGCGACAAGATGAATACCCCCCGCGACCCCCAGCCCAAACAGCAGCGGCAAAACAATAACGTTGGCAAAATTGAACGACAGCCCGAACAAAACACTCAGCGCCAGACTGAACACACCGGCCAACATCAGAGGCGCAAAAACCAGCAGCACATCGCGCAGCCGCCCAAGCACGACCAGTAACAACACCGCAATCAACCCAATCGATAACCCGCCCGCCTGAAAAAACGAGCGCAACACGGCGCGCCCGGCTTCGAGAATCACCACCGGTGAGCCGGTGGCATTCGGAGCAATCTTGCGCACCGCGTTGACAAAACGGGTAAGGTCCGCCCGGTTCTGTAAATCCGCCTTCGGAAAAACCTCAATCCGGGCGCGTCCATCCTTGGCGATTTGGCGGTCACGTAAAGATTTCGGCAAGCTTTCCAGGGTCACCCGAGACGCACCAAGAGAGTCCTTCAACGCCCTCAATTGGGCGGGCAATGCAGCCAGCAAACGGCGTTCCAGTTCTTTGAGGTTGTCATCACCAGCGCGCTGTTCACGATCAGCAATCTGGTTGAGAACCCGAAGCAACCGGTCAGCGGCATCGTGATCAGATTTGTCGCTGGTGCTGAGCATTCGGTCGAGTTTTTGACGAAACGCCCGGGCCGTGGCAAGACGGTCCTTAGAACTCAAAACGACCGGCTGACCCCTGCCGCCTAAAGCGGGGGCCAAAAACAATTCGGTTGAGGCGATCACATCAAGCTTTTCGTCCTGATCTGACGGCACATAATCGGCCAACGTCTCCGCAGAAGCGACGTCGTCCAGGTGCCCCAGAGCGTCAGCGACCTTACCGGCTGCCGTCAAATCACGTTCGAGAATTTCAATCGAATAGGGGCTGGTACGACGATCTGCCATCAGCTCGATCAAAGTTGACATCGATTCGGTATTTTTACTTTTCAGGTTCAGCGGGTCAAAGTCAAAATCAACCCTTGGCGCAAGCCCCAGCGCGGCGATGCCCGCGACAACAAAGGCCAAGGTCAAGGGCCGCGCCCGGCGGTCAATGAAGCGTGCGAAGACGGACCCCTGACCAGCCGGCGCAATGGCCGCTTGCACACCCAACTCCCCGCTCAGTGTAGCCACGGGCAGACGGGGGGTTGAGGAGGGAAAGCAGGTCAGCAACGCTGGCAACACCGTCAGGTTGGCGAATAATGCGATGAACATCCCGGTTCCGGCGATCAACCCAAGCTCAGCTAGCCCCCGGTAATCGGTCGGCAGGAACGCATAAAAAGCGATGGCCGCAGCGATAGCACTTAACGTCAAGGCCCCGCCCGCCCCTTCTGCTGCCCTGGTCAATCCCTCCTCATGGCTTACGTCATGGCCCGCATCGTGATCCGCGCCACCGTCCCGTGCTTCGCGGTAACGCAGCGTGTAATGAATGCCAAAATCGACACTCAGGCCAATGAACAACACGGCAAAAGCGACCGAGATCAAATTTAGTGCGCTGAGCGCATAAATCGCAAACGCCGCCGTCCAGATCAGCCCCATCAGCAAGGTCATGACTGTTGCAATCACATGGGTCAGGCGCCTCAGGGCGATGACCAATAGGGCGATGACCACACTCAACGATAGAATACCGGCCAATCCCATGCCCTCGGCGACGCTTGTTAACTCCTCTTCGGCCAGGGCCGCCGACCCGCTGAGGCGAACCCGCACACCGTTTTCCGGCACCAACGCCATCTTTTTTGCCAGATCACGAACCGCCGCCATGGTATCTGACGCCGGGCTCAGAGAGGCAAAATCGAGTGCCGGTTGAAGCAGCAAAAAGCGTCGGTTGGCGTTAACGCCCCCGTCGGTGCCCTGCATCACCTGTCGCCACGACAATTCGGAAAACTTGCCCTGCATTTGTTTTTCGGCGACATCGGACATGGCGTTGAGCAGGTTGGCGATTTTGATCGGTTGCCCGCCACCTGTGCTGCTGAAATCGATGGCCTTGCCCAGCATGGTGAACAACCCACGCAAACTCAGGTCCTGCCATAGGGTGCCAATGAACGGTTGCGCTTCCGCCAAGCGATCACTTAAATCGTAAAGTTCATCAAGATCGAGGTAAAGCAGCCCGTTGCGACGAAAAAAGTCCTCCCCGGCCAAGTCGTACAGACCCCCGAACACCTGCGGATTGGCCCGCATCCGCGCCGCCAGGGCAAGCGCCGCCCGATCAGCAATATCCGGCGTTTGCCCGTCAATGACCACCAACAGCGTGTCCGACATTTGCGGGAACGCCGCATCCATTTCGGCGGAATGCTGACGGAACGGCAAGTCGGCCGACAACATGTCCGTCGTCGAGGTGTTGATATGAATGTTTTCAATCAGATAGTTAACGCTGAGCCCACTGAACACCAACGCCAGGGCAACCACGGCCCAGGCCCAACGACGGACCGTCGCCGTCCAGGTACACAGAAAATTTCGATAGGTTTTTCCGGCGGCGTTAAGCATAATCGCCGTTATAACATGACCTATCCGGCCAGCAAGTCACGCGCATGGTCTCGCACCGCGGTGTCGATCCAGACAGAAGAACATTAATGATAAAGCCCAGCCCCCCTTACGACCCCGGCCCTTACGACCCCGGCCCTTACGACCAACGCCTCGCCCGTATTCTGGTTAAACCCCTGGTCAAATCGCCGGTGACCCCCAACCAGATCACCATCCTGACTCTATTAATCGCCCTCGGCGGTGCCGGGTTGCTGGCGACGGGTGACCCCACGGACGCCAACTGGGGGGCCGGGCTATTTATCTTGTCGCGCTTTCTTGATCATTTCGACGGCGAGCTCGCCCGCCAGAAAAAAATGACCTCAAAACTTGGCTATTACCTCGACTATATCTCCGGCAGCCTCAGTTACGGGGCCCTGTTTGTCTGCCTTGGCATCGGCTTTCAGGACGCCACCCTCGGCCCCTGGTCAATCGCCCTTGGCCTGATCGGCACCTTTTCCGCCCTCTCGTCGATGGTCACCAACCTCGGCATCGACAAAGCCAGCGACGACATCGACGAGCAAAGCGGCGAAGCCACCGGCTACCCAGGCCTCGCCGGATTCGAACTGGAAGACGGCATCTACATCCTCGGCCCCATCACCTGGCTCGGCTACCTCGAACCCTTCTTCATCGCCGCAGGCATCGGTGCCGGTGTCTATTTTTTATGGACCTGTTGGGTATTGGTGCGGTTGAGGCGGCAAAAAACCCAGACCTGACGCCCCCCCCTCAGCAGCGCGGCTGGACCACAATTCTTAGTCAGCTATAATGCCCAAGGGTTCAACCGTCGTTTCTCTCGAGTTGCGGCTGGACCACAATTCTTAGTCAGCTATAATCACGACAAGAGACACGCACCCAATCACATAGTTGCGGCTGGACCACAATTCTTAGTCAGCTATAATATTACGCCGCCGCCCATGCCAATCTTCACCGTTGCGGCTGGACCACAATTCTTAGTCAGCTATAATGGACTGCCACAACTCATTCATATTCACTTGGTTGCGGCTGGACCACAATTCTTAGTCAGCTATAATAAGGATCAATGCTGCGTTCCGGCGTCTACAGTTGCGGCTGGACCACAATTCTTAGTCAGCTATAATATCAGCAACCCGCGAGTTGTTAAGTTCATTGTTGCGGCTGGACCACAATTCTTAGTCAGCTATAATGAATGACCGAAATGGGTAATGCAGGCGCAAGTTGCGGCTGGACCACAATTCTTAGTCAGCTATAATTCCGTTACCACATCATCATAGGCGAGAACAGTTGCGGCTGGACCACAATTCTTAGTCAGCTATAATTTTGTGAATTCATTAATCCACGCCAGGATAGTTGCGGCTGGACCACAATTCTTAGTCAGCTATAATACTCTTCCATGTTGCCATTTTTGCAAAATAGTTGCGGCTGGACCACAATTCTTAGTCAGCTATAATGCGACGACGGTCGTTATGCGGCATCGCGGTGTTGCGGCTGGACCACAATTCTTAGTCAGCTATAATTATTAATTTGTGTTTGGCACGTTCCAAATGGTTGCGGCTGGACCACAATTCTTAGTCAGCTATAATCCAACCAAGGTAGAATCGTACTTTCTCCGAGTTGCGGCTGGACCACAATTCTTAGTCAGCTATAATCTGGTCACCGTATGGCGCAACCACGCTAGGGTTGCGGCTGGACCACAATTCTTAGTCAGCTATAATGTGAAGGTGCGCAGGCCGAACGCGAACGTGGTTGCGGCTGGACCACAATTCTTAGTCAGCTATAATAAACACAATGAGCACATAATTGCCTTGTTCGTTGCGGCTGGACCACAATTCTTAGTCAGCTATAATCAGCTTGAGCAAATTATCAAGGCCGAACATGTTGCGGCTGGACCACAATTCTTAGTCAGCTATAATCCGTACTCGCACCGACAAATATCTGACCGAGTTGCGGCTGGACCACAATTCTTAGTCAGCTATAATACGCTTTCCGGGCAAACAAATTTGCCAAGAGTTGCGGCTGGACCACAATTCTTAGTCAGCTATAATCTGGCTGTCGAACGTGTCATGCGAAATGGTGTTGCGGCTGGACCACAATTCTTAGTCAGCTATAATACAACCCGGGATAAATCCTTAAGATAATTGGACTTATTCCGGGTTTGACTGAGAAAGTCACCTATGGATTTCGACATTTTTGATCTTTTGACCATTAAAACAAAACATACTGTTCTGGATTTGTTTTCTCTGGTTCACGCCCTTTACCACGAAAACTAATGATGTTTTCATATTGTTTATCCGTAAACTGAAGAATATCAACTTTACCGTCGGGAGGCAATTTTGCTTCGACCTTTGTTGTCAAACCCTCGACCGCCTCTTTTCCCGACGTAAAACGTACATAAACCGAATATTGGGCCATCTCGAACCCAAGATCCAACAAGCTATTACGAAAAGCCGATGCCGCTTTACGGTCTTTGCGTTCCGTCGTTGGTAAGTCGAAAAGCACCATCATCCACATGAGGCGGTATCCACTTAAATGAGTCATGGCGGGAGCGTTGCGCTGGTCAACGCCATTGCGGGACCCGGTAATTCCAGAACATCTGCATCACCCATATACACCTGAGCCAAAGAGATCGCTAAGCGGTCCAAACACACTTGCAATGGAGACACTCCTCTTGGCCCCAGTAAATCCAGGGTCGTCACGGCAACCAAATTCGCTTTTACAGATGCATCAAGATCGCAAACGCCGTTATCAAGCAATCGCCACGCAATGGTATCGACGAAGGGGCGGAACGGTTCCATCAGATCATCGGCCAACCGAAGAGCGCTCCCACGACTCTGATGATGAATTGATAGTGAGGGGTGTAAACCAGCGGCAAGAATTGACCGTGCCGTCGCTGCGCGCAGGACCATATAACCATAATTCAAAATGCCGTTCACCCCTCCGGCCGCCCTATCTCGACGAAATTTCGGGCCTAATATCAGCCGCCAATATCTCCGTGCAGCCTCAGCCTCGCGGTTGTCTGGATCTCCTGTCCGCACCCGCCCCGCCAAAAGCCGCACGGCTCCTCCGCGCCCACCGCAAGCGTCAAGTGCATTGGCTTGTGCAATAATTTTGGCCTTAATCAAATCCCGCCACAGACGGTTTTTAAGGCGTTGCCCTGCCTCAGCCTGCGCCTGCATTCTTTTGCCTTGTTCATAATGCCCATTCAAAGGCCAAAGTAGCGCTATCGGATTATGGTCAGACCCGCATATGACCATGGGCGCGCCCCGTTCAGCCAGTCGCGCCGACAGATTGGCCGTGTATGAGGCGCCGTGTCCGTGGACAATAAGTGCGGCAATATCATCAAGGGCGACTTGCCCAACCTTCTGATGATCTTGGCTGACAACCATGAACCCACGGCTGACAGAAAGGTGAACGCCATCCGTCGCCACCTCAACAATGCGCCCGATCAAGATATTGGTCCTGGATCAAAAACTCGACCGGATGAGGTCACATGAACCAATCGCGCGCGGCGTGCTTTTAATGCATCAAACGTTGGCCAGTCCCAGCGGAAAAAATCGTCTGCGTCCTCATGTCGTTTTTGTAATACGCCACCATCACAATGTCCGGCCAAAAAGACCCGGTGATCGCTCGGGACTAAGCGAATAATCCGCATGATCTTTTCTGTACCATCACAGACCAATTTTATCTGATCATTTTTATGCAGCCGCATCACATGAAGGGCATCAGGGAATTGCACCTTCCAATGTTCTCCAGGATTTTTTTGATTAGCATCAAAAACACTAAGCCCCAAACCGTGCCAGCGGCCATCAGCGGTTTTGACCACGTCCACGCAATAGTTTTCGCCCGGGATCACGGCTTTTAAATAATCGTCTCCGTGGACAATCGTTTTATAATGATCTTCTTTTTTGTGTATCCGCACGCGCTTGACGCCGGTTTCGGATGAATATTGGATAAGGGCAGTTTTCATTTCTGAGTCACTGAGACCATTAATCAGCGCCTCAATATCACCACGAATTTTCAAATCGCCAATTTTTCCAACCTCTTTGCGTGACACCTTAATCAAAGGTTTTCGGCTTACCAATCTCGATTCACCGGATATCGGGTCCTTGACAATTCCATATGCTGTATCTTCATGTAATGCTCCCTGAAGTCCGTGATCCTTCTTGTGGCTAACAACAATCTCATGCACGGATTGACGAACAGTTTCGCGGAAGTTTTTCCAAGGCTCAGCAATTCCTGACAGATGCCGTCTATCAAACCGCAGTTCCGCTTGTCCAGCCATGGTGGCGACACGCTTCAGCAATCCCCGATCCGTAAGTGCAATCACCACCGCATCAATCGCATGGTGGCGATGATCAAACCGGTTTTTACCTGGGGAGGCCTGCTCAGATTGATTATGATCAGCAAGAACCGAATTCAACCCCCATGCCCAGCGCAAATCTGCGGTAAGCCGTCCTGGAGTGACCCAGACATCTGCCCCGGTTCGTTTAAGGTACGTATGCGCCAAACGGCTCATATATTGGGTATCGACCAATTGACGGTCAAGAAAATTGCGCTCTTCATTTTCAAAACGCACCATAGCATCGGCTGAGAACCGCCACGATTTATTGTGAGGAAGAGTTGAAGAACGCTGTACAATTTCTTGCCAGTCAATCCCTTCTGGAGAGTGCCCGAAAGCTTCAAACGGACTTTGCGATGTTTTTAAGCGATTTGCCCAACGCATGGATAAGGTTTGGTTGGCTGGACTGTCGTCAAGAGTTCGAGAACGCGGCAAGATGTGATCAATTTCCACATCGGGTGAAAAAACCCTCCCTATTCCGATTTGTTCTCCGGTGTACGGACATCGTCGACCCAGAGGGTTTGTTGGGTTAAGTTCTTCCCATAACCTCAGGCGAAAGCGGTTATCGGAAGAATCAGCTTCCCCCAACCGGCCAAGCGTCTTGCGCCGCGTTTCGTTAACCTCCTGATTTTCACGCTGCATCTTTTCCAGATCAAACTTTTGCTTTGCCGACAAGGGCAAATCACGTGCCAGTTCCACAACGATTTCCGTCGGCGGACCGAACCGTTTGATCAGGTCGTTAACCACGTGACGAATTTGGTTTAGGGCAACATGAACAGTCGGGTTGGCGATTTTCCCGTAGCGAATTTCATCACTATCTAACGGCTCGCCTGATCCAAACGCGACGTGACGTTCCATGACTTTTCCGTAGTATGGAAGACGGTCATGAACTTCGTCGTCAGAATCCAAATCAAAATGACTATTGTATCCAGCCGCGATAACAGCCTCATCGTATGTGATCACGTCCTTTATCAGTTCGTCCAGAACGTTATGGCCCACGGCTTCACTCAAACGTCCGTGCCCGGTTGGAAGCTTGACGTCGCCAACGGCTTCAGCAACATCCCGCGTTAGGCCATACGCGGACGTTAGCCAGTTGATCAAGGCTTCTCCATCTTCTTCGTCCAGTAACCGGTGAACAATTTTTTCCTGATCCACAATTGGGATATCGCGCCACTGCTTGCCCCAACGTGCGCGCGCCGCCAACGCGGCCGCAGTCTTTTCACCATCCAGATGTTTGCGTTTTTCAGATTCAAGATTGAAGCGTGCGGATTGTGGCAACTTCAGGGCTTTACGCATGCTGTCGAACGTGACTTTGCCCGTCGTCAACGCCTTTTTTACTAAAAGATCACGGTCGTCCTTGTTTAGTTTTCGTTCTGGTTCTCCTGGCAGACGAACTGACAAATGATTGATTTCCTGATATATCCTAAGACGCTGAACCGAAGGCAGCGCCTTGTGGGCACGACGCTGAGTGGGGTCAATTGAGCATTTCCCGACCGGTTGAGCTTTTAGATCTCTTTGAAACAGCAATGTGTTCAGCAAATCCTCCCGTGCCTGTTCGCTCAACTGCGGACCATGAAATCTTGTCTGCGCCTGGGTCTGCCACAGGGTTATGAATTCTTGTTCGATTAGGGCGCGCGTAGGATAAAAATCATAATATGCTTTCGCTCCCGCGCCATGCAGGCGCGCCCGAACCCGATGATCATGTGCCGCCTTCGGGTCTGCAACCCGTGGCGATGCCAGATATTCACCGAGTGTTCTTGCCCCTCGTTGCTTCATCTCAAAGACTACTTTTTCGGCAGCGCTTTTGATCTTGCCACTCTCATCACCCTCGCTTTTATCGGTTTTTCGGTTTGATTTGAACCCGCGGCGCTGATCAAGATGAAACAAAGCGCGTCCCAACTCATGAAGCGTCAATTTTTCATCTAGACCCTTGACCCTTAATGCCCATGGATCAGTTTTTTCCAGCTTTTTACGGCTTTCGTAATTGTCCGGCATCAACTTGTGCTTAGTCAGCTTGTCCATAAATTCTTGACGCCGCTTGAGATACCGATCTCGTGTTTTGCGTTGCTGTCGTGGCAGCCGCCGCTGCACGGCAAGCGACTGTTTGTTTTTCGGGTTTCGGCCATCCGAAAAAATACGCACGCCACTACTTATGATTTTGACTGGCATCCACGTATTTTTTATTTGAAAAAGGCCAATTGCAGCCCAACCTATTGAGTTTGTACCCACATCGAGACCCAGTCGCCACGTCGCCATAATTCACCTCCAAACAGTCAGGGATTGAATTTAAACACTTGAAATCTATCTTGTGAAGCGTTATGAATAAAATACCTTAGTTTAGCTGACTGAGAATTGTGGTCTTTCCGTTAACAAGATTTTAGATCACAAAATAAGGGCGACCTAACGGTCGCCCTTCATCGTTAAATCCCGACACTACCCACACCCCATCCCAATAGTTTCCGCGAACATTGCGTACGAGGCGTTCGCCCTGTGCGGGTGGGTTTTCGACGCGGGTGTGGGGCCGAAAATATCTGTCACCGCAGGAAAAATATTGTGTTTGTGCTTTCAATTTCGCGGCGGATTTGACTATGTACCTGCAGATTTGATCGCCGTATCAAATCGCCAAAAATTTTAATTACAGAACGAAAGTATCATCATGATTCCCATTGAACATATACACCCAATGCTGGTGCATTTTCCAATCGTCTTTTTCCTGACTTTGGCCGCTTTAGATAGCGTTGCCGTGTTCAGGGGGGCGTCGATTACCGGCCGGTCGGCGGTCGGAAACATTGCTGCAGGCCTGGCTGTTTTGTCAGCGCTTGGCGCGATTTCCGCCTTTGCCCTTGGCGATGCCGCCCTTGAAATTGCCCAGGCAGGCGGTTTCATGAGCGAGGTTGGCGAAATTCATGAAACCTTGGGAACGGTGACTGTTGTCCTGTTCTCCGCTTGGGCGGCGCTCAGGGTTTACCTATGGATGAAAGATATCACCATCAGTGGCGCAAAAGTCTGGATGATGCTTCTGGTTGAAGCCGGTGGCGCTGCCATCGTTCTGACAACAGCCTTTTATGGCGGCACTCTAGTCTATGAGCTGGGTGTAAACGTCGCCCGCGCCGCGCAATAACACTGGCGAGAATACTGGTCCAGAACATCTGCCCCACATTTTTGACCAACAGCAGCGCCGCGCATTATTACGCGGCGCTGCCTCTGCGTCGTTGGACAAACGCCTGTCACCGATGCCTCATCCAGACCGCTTGGCCGCCTTAACCGCCGCCAATTTGCGGCGAAAAAACCAGAAGAAGAACAAGGCGAAGCCCGGTGCGCCGACGGTGGCGGCAACCAGCAACCCTTCCGATGCACCAAGCCAGATGGTCAGCGGGACAATCAGCATGGCATCGTCAGGATCAAAGCCCGCGACATTGCCTAGTTCGGCAGCGCGCGGGCCTTCCAGGTCTTCGATTTTGATCACCAACCACAAGATTGCACCAACCGCCAACCCCGCCGCCAGCCCCATGGGGATCGCCAGCAGCCCGTGATCGCTGCCGCGCAGGCCAATCCCGAGGCCAACAAAAACCAAGGAGTTGCAGAGCGCGTCAGAAATCAGGTCATAGGCATGCCCGGCCTTGCTGGTCTGGCCGGTCAGGCGGGCGTAATCACCGTCTGCCCGGTCAAGCAGCATGGCCAGCAGGAACATGCCGGCACCAACATCACGCCAAAACGGATCACCAACCGCCAACATCACCGTGGCAACCAGGCCAGAGGTCAGCCGTAGCGTTGTCAGATGGTTCGGTGTTACCGCCGTGCCGACCAACGGTTTAACCAGGGTGACGCGGGTCAAACGATGGATCCAGGTGTTATGGCTCATTGACGTTTAAATTCTGTTTTCAGTTGCCAGGAAGTGCTGCAATCGCCGCGCGACATCATCAGGCGGAAGGGTTGCTCGACCCAGGTCGCCCATCGATCCTGGAAGAATATGCAGGTGAATAAGATTGGGGCCCGGCTGATGACCGCATCAAGGAACGAACACGGTACCCCGACATATAACCCATATCCGGCCCCCAGGGCAGGCCCGAGAAAATCATCAGCGTCGATCATACGTCACTCCGCGACACAGCCCTCTCCTATGCTGTCTGCTGTCCGGTTTCGTCTATTGAATGCATGGAATCGACATTGTACACTTTCTGATCATTCCAATAAATCGGTTTTTGTTGATGATTGCAGTCCCTTCCTTAAGTGCACGCCAACGTGATGATTTCAAAAAGGACGGCTTTCTGGTGGTTAAGGGAGGAATTCCCGGTACCCATATGGCACGGATACAGGCCTGGACGGATGAGCTTTTAGCCCTGCCCGAACAAACTGGAAAGCATTGGGTTTACCACGAAAAAAGCTTGAAGGGCGACGGTTGTGACCTGATCAGCCGGATCGAGAAATTCTCGCCGGTTCATGGCGGTTTTCGTCAACTGGCCGAGGCGCTTAAAGTGCCGGTCGGACAATTGCTTGACGACGATGCCGTCCTGTTCAAAGAGAAAATCAATTTCAAAATGCCGGGTGGCGATGGTTTCAAGCCCCATCAGGATAGTCAGGCCGGTTGGGACGCCTATGCTGATTTTTTCATCAGCGTTCTGGTCAGTATCGATGAGGCAACGGTTGAAAATGGTTGTCTGCAAATTTGTGCCGGTCACCACAATCGTGGTTTGTTCCAGTCCTTTGAACCCCTAAGCAACGGCGATATGCAGGGTATGGCGTTTGTTGACGTGCCAACCCAACCCGGCGACCTGATTTTTTTTGACAGTTACGCCCCGCATCAATCGACGGCCAATTTAAGTGAGTCGGTCAGGCGTATTTATTACGCCACCTATAACCGCAAATCCGCAGGTGACCACCTCGAACGCTATTACGCTGATAAATACAAAAATTATCCGCCGGATATCGACCGCAACCCTGGGCAAGAATATGTATTCAGGGTGTGATCAACACGCCAAAGACGGCCGGGGTGGCCCGTTTATCAGGCTGTTTTTGCGCTGGTGTCTTGTCTGACGTCGTCGTTTTGGAAATCGGCAATGCGCGGGAAGACTGTGCGCGTGGCCTTTTCAAGGTCACTGTCGAAATCGATTTCAACCCACGGCACGCCGGTGATGTCTTCATAACCGAAAGTCCCCGGCGTACTTTTCACCAACACTTCACGGAATGCGTCTTCATAGGCCCCGTCTTCATGTCCACGGGCGAGAAAACCTTCGACACTGTCGGCAATCGCCCTGGCGACCGGCGCGGACAATTTGCACAAGCCCGGCCATTCACCAACGGTGTCATGGGTTTCGCCGATCTGTTTGCCAAAATCAACAATCCGTCCACCCAGCAAGCAAATTTTGACAAAATCATCCGTCGATTGAAACTGACGGTCCATGACGAAACAGCAATCATGGCCTGAACCTACTAGGCGCTCCATCAAAATCGGATGATACAGCACGTCGGCATCCATAAAGATCAGCGGCGCCCCCGAGCGCAATACGCCTTCCCCGGCGGCCAGGGAAATTTTTGGCCCTTGGCGATATTGGGGATTAAAAACCGACTTGATAAACCCCTTCGGGGCGACCCGGTGGGCCTCACTGAGAACATCTTCGCAGCGATGACCGACAACCAACGTCAGCTCTTCAATACCGCAGGCCACCAAACAATCGATATGGCGTTGAAGAAGTGTATGCCCGTCGAACTTCAACAGGGCTTTTGGTAGGTCCAAATTTTCATCGCCATAAAGGCGGCGCCCCAGTCCCGCAGCCAGCATCAAGGCTTTCATACCGATTGTTCCGATTTGATTTCGATACTAAGATTTAGTAGCGGGCATTTTACGTGATGGCAAGTAGCGGGCTGTCGATGTCAGGGTAAAACACTCTGTTGGCGAAACCAGTTGATCGCGTCTTTCAGGGCATCGATGGCCGGGCGCGCCGTGTAACCAAGCTGTTGTCTGGCTTTGGCTGACGAAAAAAACATCTTCTTTTTCGCCATATTGATGCCGTCTACGGTTACAAACGGCTCTGATCCGCCGCTTAATCGCGTCCAGGCTTCGGCCATATACCCAATCGGCAATATTAAGTTGTGGGGTATTTTAAGGCGCGGGGCCTTGCGGCCGGTGATCCGGGCGATCTCTCCTAGTATGACCGACAACTCTAAGTTTTCGCCGCCAAGCACATAGCGCTGACCAACCCCCCCGTGATCAAACGCCTGCACGTGTCCTTTCGCCACATCATCAACATGAACGATATTGAGACCAGTATCAACAAACGCCGGCATGCGCCCGGCTGCCGCTTCGACAATCAACCGCCCGGTTGGTGTTGGCTTGATATCACGCGGCCCGACCGGCGTTGACGGATTGACTATGACACAAGGAAGACCGTCGTCTTCAATCAATTTTTGTGCGGCGGCCTCAGCCAAAAATTTAGACTGTTTATAAATACCAATCATGTCCTCGTAGGTGACCGGCGTCAGTTCATCGCCAAGCCCCCCCTTGACGATTCCCAGTGTCGCCACACTACTGGTATAGACCATACGCGACACGCCCGCGTCTGCAGCTGCGCGCAGAATGGATCGAGTGCCGTCAACGTTAGCTTGCAACATCTGATCGGGGTGCCGCGTCCACAACCGATAATCCGCAGCAACGTGGAAAAGACCGCGACACCCCTTAAGCGCGGTTTTTAGTGTTTCTTGTTGGATCAGATCGCCTTCGCATATTTCCACGTTGAGGTTGGCCAAATTACGACGATCATTTCCTGGTCGGGTAAGTACCCGCACGTCCTCGCCCCTGTCCAACAATTGTCGGGTCACGGCTGAACCTACGAATCCGGTCGCTCCAGTCACCAGAATCACGTACACTCACTTTCTAAAAAATGTCACATTCATTCGAACATGCTGCCAAGGAACCAGCCGGCTGCGATGATGCTGGCATTTTATCGCTGATTCGGATAGATACTCTACCGATCAGACCTTCACGTTTAACAGGTTGATCCCTATTTTCAATATTGCAGCAATCCGATCAGGTTTAATTCGGGAGTCACCATGAGCCGTCCCTTAAAGGTCATACTTGCGTCCCCGCGCGGTTTTTGCGCAGGTGTTGAGCGGGCCATCGAAATTGTCGAACGCGCCCTCGATATTTTTGGCCCGCCGGTTTATGTCCGACACGAAATTGTTCACAATCAACATGTCGTCGAGTCGCTGCGGGCCAAAGGCGCGATCTTCGTTCACGAGGTTGATGAAATCCCCGAGGGTGGCAACACGATTTTCTCTGCCCACGGTGTATCAGACGCCGTCGTCGCCGCCGCCAAGGACCGTGGTTTGCCGGTCATCGACGCCACCTGCCCGTTGGTCTCCAAGGTCCATAAGGAAGGCCAGAACCACGTCAAACGAAACCGACAGGTCGTTCTCATCGGCCACGCTGGCCACCCTGAGGTTGAAGGCACGCAAGGACGAATTCCCGGCGGTGTCCTGCTGGTCACAACGCCCGACGATGTTGAAACACTAGACGTCATCGACCCCGATGCCCTTGCCTATGTTACCCAAACAACGCTTAGCGTTGATGACACACGAGAAGTAATCGAGGCTTTGAAACGTCGTTTTCCCAATATCGTCGGCCCGGACGTAAAAGATATCTGTTACGCTACCCAGAACCGTCAGCAGGCGGTGCGTGAGCTGGCGGGTCAAGTCGAATTGTTGCTGGTCGTTGGTGCCTCAAACAGCTCCAACTCCAACCGCCTACGTGATCTTGGCGCGGAAACCGGCATCCCCAGCCACCTGATCGCCGACTGCGATGCCTTGGAAAGCGCATGGATGGAGGGCGTGTCAATCATCGGCCTGACCGCCGGTGCGTCCGCCCCTGAGGAACTGGTTCAGGGGGTAATTTCACGCCTGGGTGATTTTGGCCACGTAAAGGTCGAACGCATGAAAGGCGTTACAGAGAACGTAGTCTTCAAACTGCCCCAGGAACTTACTAAAGCCATGTCACCTGAAACTGCTCGCGTGGAGGCCTAGACGATGGCAGTTCCGATCATTCAGCAAATTCGCGTCGGTGCGTACATCATGAAGCAACGCCTGCGCGGGATTGATCGCTATCCGCTGGTCTTGATGCTGGAACCGTTGTTTCGTTGTAATCTGGCCTGCCCTGGATGTGGCAAGATCGACTACGAAAAAGACATTTTAAACAAGCGCCTGAGCGTCGAAGAATGTTTACACGCTGCCGATGAATGCGGCGCCCCCATCGTTTCAATTCCGGGCGGCGAACCTTTGATCCATAAGGATATCAAAGGCATCGTTGACGGGTTGGTCGCCCGCAAGAAATTTGTCTATCTGTGCACCAACGGCTTATTGTTGGCCAAGAAGCTCGATCAGTTCACACCAACCCCCTACCTGACCTTTTCCGTACACCTTGATGGCCTGAAGGAACATCACGATCACGCCGTCGCCCAGGATGGCGTTTTCGATACCACCGTTGCCGCCATTCGCCAAGCCAAGGCGCGTGGCTTTCGGGTCAATGTCAACTGCACCTTGTTCGACCAGATGACGGCACCAGAAGCAGCCAAGTTCTTTGATTTCTGCATGCAGGACCTGGGCATTGAAGGCATTACTATCTCCCCCGGATACGCCTATGAACGCGCCCCTGAGCAGGAAAATTTTCTCAACCGGACAAAAACCAAACAGTTATTCCGCGATATCTTCAAATTACAGGGTAAGAAGAAGTGGCGGTTTAGTCAGTCAACGTTATTCATGGACTTTCTCGTCGGCAACCAAACTTATGAATGCACGCCGTGGGGAAACCCGACGCGCAATATTTTTGGCTGGCAAAAACCCTGTTATTTGCTGAGTGAAGGGTACGCGTCGTCCTTCAGGGAATTGATGGACGATACGGCCTGGGAAAATTATGGAACTGGTCGATATGAAAAATGTGCCGACTGTATGGTCCATTGCGGTTATGAAGCGACAGCGGTCCGTGATACGGTACAAAATCCGATGAAAGCGCTTAAGGTCTTTCTCAGCGGTTTCGACGTCGATAAACCCATGGCCCCGGAAATTCCCCTCGACAATCAACGCCCTGCCGAATTCGTTTTTGAAGGAATGGTCAAAACATTAACGCAAAAACGTGCTGAAGACGCGATCTCAGGCAAAGCGAAACAAGACGCCGGCGACCGAGGCCACGCGGCGTAAGCTGGCAAACGCACTTTCGGAATCTTTAGACAAGCGCATTAGTTTGGGCAAGTCACTTGGCCTTTTGCACAGTCCGACAATCACTTTTCCATAGTGCGGCGCGCCATTTTCGTTGATGGCGCCAACCGCTGAGCGTGGAATCGTTTGATCTGCCGCATCGCAAACCGCCCGAACGACCATTAGCGGCACCCCCGCCTCAGCTGCGACCAAGGCGACGCGATGACTTTCCATATCGACCGCGATGGCCCCGGTATCGCTGAACATATTTTGCTTGGCGTCGGGATCGAGGACGATATTCTCCGATCCGGCGACCGCACCCATAACAATAGTGCCATTCCGTGGCAATGCCGAAACCAGGCGCTCGCGCCAATTGTCAGACGTTGGAATTTCGCGTTTGGACGGTGTAACGACCCGGTCCGCAACAACGACTTGTCCAGCTGACAACGCCGGTGCCAACCCCCCAGCGATACCAAAACTAATCAGTGCTGAGCACCCTTCAGCCAGCAAATCCGTCGCGCACTTCTCAGCATATTCGGGGCGTGCGCCAGCACATCTGACCATCACGTTCGCCATATCCATGCCATTTTGCAGACAATGAGCCTCGCGCAGAACGCCCGTAACCACGCCAAGTTTCATAACTCACATACCGTATATAGGGTTTTTTTCACCGTGTTTTTTCAAATCGCGGTATCGGGCTAACGCCCAGAGTGGGAAAAATGAACTGTAGCCATGATAACGTAGGTAGAAAATACGCGGGAAACCAACAGCGTTAAAATACTCCTCTTGCCATTTTCCATCGTCACGCGGGGCACGCATAAGATATTCTATGCCTCCCCGAACAGTTACGCTGTTGACCTCGCCAGCGGCCATCAAGCCAAGGATAGCCCACGATGTCTGTGACGGTGTCGAGGCTTTGACCTCGTCTCGCCGGTGCTGCCAATAACTGGCGCAATCTTCCCCCCAGCCTCCATCCGGGCTTTGTCGTCCTTTTAGCCAATCGACGGCATGACGAATGTAAGGTTGGTTTGGGTCCTCGCCGATGGCATTGAGGGCACAAAGGACGGACCATGTTCCGTATACATAATTATTTCCCCAGCGGCCAAACCAGGACCCGTCGTCCTCTTGTTCACGTTTAATAAAAGACAGGGCCTTGCGAACCGTTTGGTTTTTTTTGCTGTAACCCAATTGGGCGAGCATACCGAGGCACCTGGCACTCACATCAGCAGTCGGAGGATCCAGCAACGCACCATGATCCGCAAACGGAATATGTTGAAGGAAATAATGCTCATTATCTGCATCGAAGGCACCCCAACCGCCGTTTCGGCTTTGCATGCCGACGACCCACTCCGTCGCCCGTTCGATGGTATGTTTAAATTTCTCAGGATTAGCCCGATGTAACGCCATGACGACAACAGCGGTATCGTCTACATCGGGGTAATGATCGTTCCGGTACTGGAACGCCCATCCACCCGGTCGCAAGTTTTTACGGTTAGATTGCCAATCACCATAAATATCGAGAATTTGCCGACCGACCAACCAGTTGTTCGCCCGATCAAGAACTTCATCACCGTCAGTCAGACCGGATTCCAACAGGGCGTGAACGGCAAGTCCGGTATCCCAAACTGGGGACAGACACGGCTGACAATAGGCTGACTTTTCCTCGTCATTCGTAACTACAAGGCGATCAAGTGCGTGACGAGCGGTTCTATAATCTGGATGATCTTTACTGTATCCCAAAGCATGATAGGCCATCACATTATTTGCAATTGCCGGAAATATGCCGCCAAGCCCTTCGTCACCGTTGAGTCGTTCCTTAACAAACGCCAAGGCCTTATCAACTGCCCGCCTCTCAACGGCTTTTGGAAAAAGGGGTTCGGCGACGCGAACGACCTGATCCAACCTGATGAGCCAATCGCCGATCCAGTGGCCGGTTGGATTAACGATGTAATCACGGATGTTCTCAGGTGGGGAAGCAAACAATTCGCGAATATGCGCCTGTCGCGGGTTTGCCGCTTTTGGCTTCAAGCAGGCAATGATAAATAGTGGCACCATAACCGTACGCGACCAATAGGACACCTTATCGACGTGAAACGGAGCCCACTTGGGCATCAGCATTGCTTCCGGGCGCATAACCGGGACTGCACGCCACGGAAGTTGTTCAAACAGGGCCAGGGCAATGCGCGTGAAGACATTAGATCTTTCGGCACCGCCGTGCGCTAAGATAGCGTTACGCGCCTTAACCATGTGCGGCGCATCAGCACTGTCACCGACAAGTTTCAGCGCGAAATACGCCTTGACCGAAGCACTTAGATTAAAATCACCCTCATGATATAACGGCCATCCCCCATGATTCTCTTGAATGTTACGCAAATAAGCCGCGAGTTTACGTTCAAGTTGATCGTCGATCTCGTCGACAAAGTGGTTCAGAAAAATATATTCAGCCGGAATCGTCGCATCGGCTTCCAATTCAAACGCCCAGTGCCCATCTTCGGCTTGACGGGACAGCAGCCAGTTGGATGCCTGCTCAATAACGCCCTCGATTTCCCGCTCGCCTGATGCTTTAAGCTCATCAGCCTGCGCCGGGGTTCTCTCGAACATGACCATTTTCAACCCAATACGCGAGTATTACGCCAAACCGCGAATGACGCCTTGGACCAACCCATCAAATATTTTGTGAATCATTTTGTCTCAAAATACCGCAAAAATTGCAAGGGTTTATAAGCCATCCAAGATCATTTTTGCCGCCGCCTCTCCGGACCGCAAACTCCCCTCGATGGTCGCGGGCAAACCCGTATCGGTCCAGTCTCCGGCGACGATCAAGTTCTTCCACTGAGTTTTAGGTCCTGACCGCTTTTTCACTTGAGCTGGTGTTTGTGCAAACGTCGCCCGTCTTTCCTTAACGATTCGGTAATTACCGAGCGGTATCTGGGCAAGGTCCAACGCGCTAATGACTTCCGGCCACAGTCGCTGGGCCACCTTTTCCGACGACCATTCGACAAGGTCTTCAGCCGCACTTATCGTAACCGACGCAATGTCATCACGAACAAACAACCAATGCCCACACCCGCCGACCAAGCCCATAAATGAAGTCGAGGCCGATGATGCGGGTGGAAGTCTAAAATGCGCATTGACGATGGCGCGAAACTCATTGGGTACCGTAAGATCAGGCAATAAAGAGTGAGCGACATTGGCTGGAACGGCAAGGACGGCGCGATCACCTTTCTCAAGGTCAACACGCGTGTCTGTGAATTCAAGAAAACGTACGCGATCACCGTCAAGTCCAATGGCCTTCAGCCGTGTACCCAGCATCACATTACAAGAATGTTTTTCAAGATAGCTCAGCGCCGGGTCAACAAAGCTATCGCTTAACCCTTTTTTGGCAATCAGTGGTCGGCAGGCCTGCTCGCCGCGCCCAAATGTTTCGCGTAGCACCGGCCAAAGCAAATTAGCCGCCGCCTCCTTAGGGTCGGTGTTAAGGACCGACACCGCCAAAGGTTCCCAGAACCGCTGGTACAAGGGACCTTGGTGGTCAAGGCAAGACCACACCGTTTTATCGGCACCGGCCACTGCCAGATTGATGCCCTTCAGATATTCAACCATTGAACACCCCGGCACCCGCCTTGAGCCCGACAAAAGTGACCAGGGTATTTTCCCTCGATCTGGGCGCACAACCCAACGCTCGCCTGTTCTCAGATCAATAAATGGGTACTCAGCCTGTTCAGGCGCTATCAAAGTGTTAGTCGCGTCGATCAGTCCAAGATATTTTTCAACGGCTTTATTGCCGCTAAGAACCAGATGATTGCCATTATCAATTTTCTGATTCAACGACTTATCGAAGTAAGATCGACACCGCCCGCCAGCGTGATTGGCAGCCTCATACAATCGAACTTCGGCACCGGCCTGTGACAACTGCACGGCAGTCGACAGTCCGGCCAATCCCGCACCGACGACATGAATGACGGAGGCCACCGGTCACAAAATCCCGTGACGCAGTAAAATCCCGATTTTTTCGATCTTCGACAACCGCGTCACTGCGGTGAGATCTGACCAGCCCTGTCTCATCATTTTTTTCAAAATCTTGTGATAGACCGCCATCATCATTACCGCTGGGCGAACGTCATCGCGATCACACTCTGCCGCCAACCTGCTGGCTTCTCCATAACGCCGCTCGGAAACATCCGCCAGCAGTTCACACACATCGGCTAGGTTGCGATGTCTTAATAGAGCCGACAAATTTTCAGGATCGATATCATGCGACAACAATAGATCACGGGGAAGGTACAACCTGTCACGGCCAGCATCTTCAACAATGTCACGCAGAATATTGGTCAATTGCAATGCCTGCCCTTGGGCAAATGCCAGCTTAACGCCGAGATCGTCTGGCACGCCAAATACCTTAACCGAAAGACGGCCAACTGCGCAGGCGACGCGGTCACAATACTGTTCCAGCGCAGCCATGTCCTTGAGCCGAACAGTCGGTTCAGCGTCCGTTTCCATGCCGTCGATGATGGCTCGAAAGTCTGCTTTGCCAAGGCCAAACTGTTCAATGGGTCGGGCCAGGGCGCGGGCGATGGTCTTGCGCGGACGGTCGGCAAACAGGCGTTCAATTTCACCCCGCCACAAACCGAGAGCCATCTTTTTTTCCTCGGATTCGCCCGGCTCATCAGCAATATCATCAACGTCACGACAAAACGCATAAATGGCGTACATTGCATTGCGTTTATCTTCCGGCAGCCGCCGCATCGCCCAAAAGAACGACGTCCCGGCATGGCGGACGATGGCCTCGACATGGGCGATCAAGTCCGTGCCGGAAAGTTCTGCCGACGTGCCTTCAAGATCGATTTTGGTCATGAGGTTATGCATACACGACCTGGTCGATGGAATTCAATACTTGGCGCCCCACTTATCCGACATCATTTTGGGTAACGCCGCCCTTTCCAGTCACTGCCCCTTCCAAACCAATGGCGATAGGCCGAGCAGACCGTCATCAGCGTGTAGAGAAAAGCGACCATTGGCAGGGACACAGAGGTAATCAGAGGCCGCGAATAAAGCTTGAGTGTCGGCATATAAATAAGGCTCATGATCCCCCACCCGACCAAACCAAGCACAAGAAAAACCGGCTTAGTCATCAATAGGCCCAAGACCACTCCGGTCGGTGGCACCAAGTAAACCAAAACCATGGCCAACACCGTGCCAAGCAATTTGACCGGCGAATGATCAAGCTGAACGAATGCCGTACGGGCAACCATCTGCCAAATTTCTGAAAGCTGGGAATAGGCACGCGAACTTGTCGTTCGCGAGCTCAGTCCCAACCAAATCGGGCCTTGTGCTTTCAACAGTGCCGCCATGGCACAATCATCGATTAACCGGTCCCTGATCGGTTCAATTCCGCCTACACTGCGCAAGCAGTCCAAGCGGATCAACATGCAGCCACCTGCCGCAGCCGCCGTTTTGTTAGTTGGGTCATTGACCCAGGAAAATGGATAAAGTTTCTGAAAGAAAAAAACGAATGCCGGGATCAGCATCCTTTCCCAAAAAGTTTGGCACCTGAGTTTTACCATCAGTGACGCAAGATGAAGCCCGGCGGTCTCCGCCTTGAACATCAGTTCGCGAAGATTATCCGGGTCATGAGTGATATCGGCATCCGTCAGCAAAACGTACGCCGCATCGGGATAAAACTCATCGACAACGTCCAAGCCCTGTTTGACGGCCCAAAGCTTGCCCGTCCACCCGGCTTGCAGTGGTTTGGCGGAAATTGTTTTTAGGCGTGGTGATTGTCCAGCAGCCGTCGCCGTGCCATCCGTACTGTTGTCATCGACAACGATAATATCGAAGGCACCAGCATAGTTTTGGGCGAGTAACGACGTCACTGTTTGACCAATGGTCTTCACCTCATCTCGCGCCGGGATCACGGCGACAACATTCGGCCAATGATCAAGATTACCGGCTCGATCAACGACTTGATCAGATCGCCAGAAGCCCGCTCTACCGACCAAAAAATAGACCCAGATCAGCGCGGAAAGCCCGACAATCGCAACGGCAACGGAACTTAGCACCGCTTTTTACCAAAAATGCCCGCGTGCACTGCACCACGCGCACAGCACCAAAGGGATTCCGGCTTATTGAGTTTTACACGGGTCGAAAGAGGGTCTTCGGTTTGTAGCTTATTGATCAACCGGACTGCGATATTAATGATGGCTTGCGATTCCATCGCCAAACGCCTGCTTTTCAACCCACTTGGCAGCAGGGCTGCATCGTTCATCAGATCGATCGATTTATCCAGGCATCGATCAAGCACACGTCGCAATCCAGGCGTTGAATGCGTCGCGTCAAGGTCATTCGCAACCACATCGGCGGCGAGCATCCAATCACCCGGTAAATAAATGCGGTTCAGGGTGCGGAAATCATCCTGGCAGTCCTGCAAATGATTAATCACTTGTAAGGCACTGCACAGGGCATCTGACGGCCCATAACCATCGACTGAGCCGCCGTTCAAGTCGATTAAAAAGCGTCCGACTGGTGCTGCCGATAGCATACAATAGGCGATCAAGTCATGCCAATCGTCATAGCGGGTCTTAACCGCGTCCTGCTTAAATGCAACGATCAGGTCAAGACAATGGCGCGGCGACACATTTGTCTGCTGTAGGCTGCGCCGCATCGTGTGGCCGGTCTCGTAGGCGCGATCATCCGCGTTCACGCCGTTGATGGCGTTCTCAAAACCCGACAAACGCAGTATCTTATCATCACGACTTAAGTCGGGGCTGTCTGCTATATCATCAATGGCGCGGGCGAACCGGTAAAAAGCGAGAATATGTGGACGGAGTCCGGCGGGCAACAACCACGATCCAACCGGAAAATTCTCGTAATCCGCATCTTTGCCGGACGGCGTTTCCACGCCTTGGGACGTTGACTTGTTCATTGGCAACCTTCCGGTCAAAAAACCGTTAGGTATTACTTTTCAATCGTCGGCGTAACTCAGCCAGCAGACCGTCAACTTTACCGCCATTTTTGCGGATTACAGATGAAAATTCCTTCTGTTGGGTCAGGCCCATACTCAGTCCTTCAACCATAATGTCGACGACTTTAAAGGCGTCTTCAGACCGACGGACCCGCCAAATAACCTCAACCGGTTTGGTGCTACCGCTGCGGCTCAATTTCGAATGAACCAGCGCATCTTTACCGTTCCGCACTTCGGTTTTTTTAACGTTAATTTTCCCGTCAGAATAATTTTCAAACCGATCTGCATAGGATATGACCATCAGATCTTCAAATAACCTCAAATACTGCGCCCGCTCATCGGCGCTTGCCCGACGCCAGTATCGACCCAAAGCCCATTTTGCGATGCCTTTGATGGCAAAATTTTCTTGCATCAGACTGCGGAACCGTTGGCGACGAATATCTTTATCAAGACCAGGAACGGCCAACGAATTAATCGCCTCTTCGGCCAAACCGGTGATGAAATTCCCCGCCCCGTCAGCAAAACTCGCGTCATCAGCGCGGGTCGTTGTAACACCTGAAATAATCATTATCACAGCTATAGTCGCTGCGCTCATCCAGCCCAAAACGGATCTTCGATTCATCACCCTACGCCCCATGAATTCTTACTTAACTGCGACTTTAGCACAAGCAGCTTGCAGCACAATTAATTCATTGATGAGTAGATCACATTACCCGGCGCACTCATTGCCAGACACAAAAGCAACCCTAAGGTCCAGGCGCCGTATGTGAATTTGCCGAAAATTAGACGTGATGCCGGCCCCAAAGCGGGTGACATCACATCTGAGGCTTTGGCCTTTTAGGCTGCGATAAATTGATCGCGGTATTCTTCGCGAACCGCCGCATACCAAGGGGGTTCTGGTTGCCACCACCACAGGTTTTCAAGTGCGCCTTTCGGGTAAGCCGTGGCGAAATTCGTCTTCGCCCAATCAGACAAAAGGTCCGTCGTCCCCTTGACCACCGGGTTATAACCACTTTCTGAGGCCAACATGCCGGCAACGTCCGGGCGCGATGCATACTCCAGAAAAGCATACGCCTGTTCGGTGTTTTTGGCTGATTTCAAAAGCGACACACCGTCCATCCACGCCATGGCACCTTCTTGAGGCGCCATGAATTTTATCGCATGCCCCTGGGCCCGAAGTGCATTTGCCGGCCCATCCCAGGTCTGACCAAGGACAATACCATTATCAAGGAAACCGGCTTTCTGCGTTTCGGCATCGTTCCAAAACATTTTTACACGGCGTTTATGGTCGATTGCGAAGGTCATGATCTCAGACCAAATACGACGCATATTGTCTTCATTTTTATAGGCATCGAGCATTCGGTTGCTCGGCAACTTTCCGATCCGGTCAAGATACAGGCCGATCCCCAACATCATCGAATGGGGGCGCGCCATAACCCGGCCTCGAACGTCATCGTCCCATAAATTGCCATAACTGAGATCTTCGTAAGCCCGGTCCCACATTGAGGTGTTCCACGAAAGGGCTTCGGTTCCCCACAAAAATGGCAGGTGAAAAACACCCTCATCCCAGGTCCAGCTTTGCAGCGACCGCTCCAGCATTTTGGCATCATACCGGTCAACTTCAACACGGTTCATGTCAAAAGGTTGCAGCAAATCAAGGTCACGCCACTGTAAGGCCCGCAATGCCGTCGGTTCAATCATATCAAAACCCCGTCCACTGATGGCGGTGGTTTTGTTTATCAACTGCTCATTTGACCCGTAGGGGTAATGACGAAGCTTGATCCCCGTTGACGCCTCAAACCCGTCAACAAATTTACGCGGAAGGTGGTCAGACCACATCATGACGTGTAGTTCGCCAGATGATGACAGCGCCTCGCGAGCAATCCATGGGGCCCCGCCAACGGCCAAGGCCGACGCCTTGAGAAAACTCCGGCGTGTGGACGCACGTTTGGTGACCAAAGAAGACTTTTTCAAATACACGCTAAACATCTCCATCAAACAGAGAGTTTGGTGACGGCGACATTTCCGACAAATGGGGCCGTATCAAGTGCGCGGAAACCTAATCTCAAATGTCTGGAAATCAAGCGTTAATTTACATTTTTTGCAAGTGACCTGTCTAACACCTTTTACGCAAACCTATTGGCAGAATATGGGGCCATATCAACGTTCGGGACCCGCCCGGCGACGAGATCGGCGACCAGCTGCCCGGTCCGTGGGGCACATGTTAGCCCAAGGTGTTGATGTCCGAAGGCGTAGATGATGTGCTGATGTCGAGGTGACGGCCCGATCATCGGCAGGCTATCTGGCAACGTTGGCCGACATCCCATCCATTGCTCGGCGTTTTCTGTGTTCACGCCGATCACCATTCGTCTTGCATGATCGGTTAAAGCTTCGACCCGGCGCGGGTTCGCCGGAGCGTCTAACCCACTCAGCTCGACGGTCCCCGCAAACCGAAGGCCCATAGCCATCGGCGTCGCCAAAAATTTTCGCTCCCCTTCCATTACCGGTCGGGTAAGAGAGGAGCCCGGGTCTGGACAAGTGATGTGATAGCCGCGTTCCGTCTCCAGCGGGATTTGCACGCCTGTCTTGCGTGCCAACCGGGCCGAAAAAGCCCCGGCGGCCAAAACCACTTTGTCGCAGTCAATCCGCTCGCGTTCGCTGATAACCTGACAGGTCGCCGTTTCTCCGCCATCGATATCTTCGACATTGCCGCACTTGATGACTCCCCCTTCAAGGCAAAATTGTTCCGCCAAGGCCTTGACCAAACGTCCGGGGTCGTTGACGTAACCATGATCAAAAATACGAAATCCGTAACCGTATTCGGGGCTCAAGTTAGGCTCAAGCGCCTGAATGTCTTCGCCGCCGATTTGGTCAATTCGAAAGCCAAGTTTTGTACGCTTGGCCATCTCGTCCGCAGCCGCCTTGAACGCTGACTTTGAGCGGTAGACCTGAAGGTAATCGGATGTAGTAATCAAATCGCTGCATCCCGCCTGATCAGCCAGTTGCTTGTAAAGATCGACGCAGGGGTCTGTCAAAACGAACATCGCCCGACCAATGGCGTCCAAATCATCCAACATGCCTGACCGAATATAGCGAAACAACCACGGCAGCATCTTCGGCAGATACGGCCAGTGAAGACTCAACGGGCCAGCCGGATCTAGAAGCCACTTTGGCACACTTAACAAGGTTGCCGGGCCCGCCAAAGGGGTAGACGCTGACCGCGCCAAAAGCCCGGCATTGCCAAACGAGCACCCTTCACCCGGCGCATCACGGTCAATAAGCGTCACCTCATGTCCATCGCGCAACAAACATAACGCCGACGCAACACCAACAATTCCGGCACCGACAACAACGACCCGGTGGGGCCGTTCTGCTACTTTATGATCTGGACCGGCTGTCATGGGTCAATTTTCCCTGACTGTTTTAAGGACCGTCAAACAATAACCGAGCGACCACTCAAAGCAATCCATTGGTCAAAGGTTTCGGCGGGCGATTTCTTTCATAAAGCGGTCACGAATCACTACCGGGTTAATATCAATGACATTGACCGGAATGTTGCCAGACGCGCACTTACAAACAATAATCGTCATCTGGTTCGACGCCAGGGCTTTTCGCAATTCATCCGCCGTATCTTCTGCCTGACACTCAACCACATTCTCACACCCACATGCCTCAGCAACGGCGGTCAACGAGGTCTTTCGCCCAGCATAAGTGGGCTGGTCACCGGTGGAGCCATAACTGCCGTTGTCGATGATCAACAATACAAAATTGTCGGCGACATTGTTGGCAATGGTCGGCAGGGTGCCGAAATTGGTCAATACCGAGCCGTCGCCATCAATCGCGACCACCTTTTTAGGTTGTGCCAAAGCCAACCCCAGACCAATCGATGAGGCCAGCCCCATGGTCCCGAGCATGTAAAAATTACTAGGCTGGTCGTCAAACATGAACAATTCCTGGGACGGCAGACCGATGTTGCAGATTACCAATTCATCGGTAATTACGGGTACAATTGATTTTAAGACGTCACTTCTGATCATCACAGGCCCCTCCAGAACGATGCGTCGGTCAATATGGCGGTCGGCTTGCTGCACATTTGGGTATATTTCAATATTTCCGGCAACTCACCGACATCATCCTGTTTGTGAAAATGGAATGTAGGGATCGCCATTTGCGCCAACAACGGTTTGGTGTGGATAGCCATTTCGACCTGACAGGCAACCGGCTCACCCAATTCCCCCCTAAAACTAATCAGCATTGGCAGCGGAATTTGATAATACTGGATCAATGTTGCGAGCGTATTAATGGTTACGCCGATGGCCGTATTCTGCATGATGATACAGGGCCGCCTCCCCCCCATAAAGGCACCGGCGCAAAGCCCCATACCTTCGTCTTCCTTATTCGCCGGAACATGATGCAGGCGATCATCCTTATCGATAACATCAATGACGCCAGCCAGCTGTTTACACGGGACCGTGGTCACAAAGTCGATCCCCCCGGCGATCAGATCGTCGACGACCCGCTCGCTAATGTTTGATGTCATCGTCTGTTCCTTCGCATTTATCCTGTTGCAGCGAAATGTGACGCAGGCGGTTGCCCGAGTCAACAAATTCATATAACTCTTATATATGAATTTGGAAATACGGAAACACTAGTGGAACACCTGCACACTCAACCCGGTAATGGACCACTATATCAGCAGATCAAACGGTTAATCGTTAACCGTATTGTCGATGGGACATGGCAACCGGGTAGCCGCCTGCCCTCCGAAACCCGCCTCGGGCAAGAAATGGGAACGTCGCAGGGAACCGTCAGGAAGGCGGTTGATGATCTGGTTGCCGAAAATCTGTTGATCCGCCATCAGGGTCGGGGGACCTTCGTCACCACTCACACGGCGCAACGTGAGTTGTTTCACTTTTTCCATCTGGTCAATCACCATGGGATTAAACAACTTCCCGTCTACAGCCAATTAATCGATTGCAGTCGCAGACGGGCGACGCGGGAAGAATCAGACCATCTTCGGATCGCCACGTCGGCATTTGTCATATCCATAACCCGCGTCCGCCACCTGGATGACACGCCGACCATCTATGAATCCATTGCCTTGCCCGGTGCCTGCTTTCGCGGCCTGGACCTGGATGACGACATTCCCAACGAACTTTACGGGCTATACGAAAAAATTTACGGAATCACCATTTACAAGGCGACCGAACGCCTTCGTGCCGTCGCCGCGTCAAAAGGTGAAGCTAAGGCGCTTGGACTTGCCGCTGGTGCACCATTGCTGGAAATCAACCGGATTGCCGAAACGCTCGACGGTACGCCTGTCGAATGGCGGATAAGCCGCTGTGATAGTCGCAACCACAGTTACCTGAGTGAAAATGTCTGAATTTGAAACAGTGGTAGGGGCGCGATATGGGTGAGTATGTTCAAACCGTGGTCGTTGGCGCAGGTGTTGTCGGACTTGCCATCGCGCGTGAGCTGGCCTTAGGCGGGCGCGAGGTCATAATCCTGGAAAGTGAAGAGGCGATTGGCACGGTGACCAGCGCCAGAAATTCAGAAGTTATTCATGGCGGCATGTATTATGCCAAAGACAGCAACAAAGCGCGGTTATGCGTTAGGGGCAAACACCTACTTTACGAATATTGCCAGTCCCATGGTGTCAATCATAACCGAATAGGCAAATTGATCGTCGCCGCCAATGAAGACGAAATTCCCGTGCTTGAAGACATTCGTCAGAAAGCCATTGTTAACGGGATCAACGATTTACGCTACGTCAACGCCGATGAATTACACCATATTGAGCCTAACGTCAGGGCCGCACGGGCCCTGCTCTCACCATCAACCGGACTAGTTGATAGTCACGGCCTAATGCTGGCCTTGCAGGGTGATGCCGAGAACGACGGCGCCATGATCGCCTTATCCAGCCCGGTTGAAAGCGGCCGCATTGAAGACGGAAAGTTCACGTTGCAAGTTGGTGGTGCCACACCGATGGACCTGTCTTGCTCGGACCTGATCAATTCTGCCGGGCTCGGTGCGTTGAAGCTGGCAGGCTCCATAACTGGCCTGCCCCCGGACTTTGTTCCCCCGCAACCCCGTCTGCTGGCTAAAGGCAACTATTTCATCCTGGCAGGAAAAAGCCCGTTTAACCGGCTCATCTACCCGGTGCCGTTTGTTGGTGGGCTTGGCATCCATTCAACGCTTGACCTCGGCGGACAGACCAAATTCGGCCCCGACGCGGAATGGACCGCGTCCCCATCCTATGAGGTTGACCCAGGCCGTGCCGACAGTTTTTATCAGTCCGTTCGCCGTTACTGGCCCGACCTTCCAGACGGCTCCCTTAGCCCGGGATACGCTGGCATCCGACCAAAACTACGTGGCCCGGAAGCCGGCAAATATATTGATGATTTCCTGATCCAGGGTCCTAAGCATCATGGCGTTGCCGGACTGGTTAACCTGTTTGGCATCGAAAGTCCGGGGCTGACATCTTCATTGGCAATTGCAGAAGATGTCAGGGCGCTGCTGGACGATATTCCTTTTTCTCAATGAACCCGCCATGGTAAGACTACCCCTTGACCCCTGATTTGATTGCTGGAGATCCCCATGTCCGAACCCGTCATTGTTGATCGCAAACCGATGAGTGCTGAGTTAGAGGCCGGCAAAGATTATTACTGGTGCGCTTGCGGCCTGTCCGCAAAGCAACCGTTCTGCGACGGTTCGCACGCGACAACCGATATCAAACCGGTCAAATTCGATTCCGATGATGGCGGCACAGCCCATCTGTGCATGTGCAAGCACACCGCCACTCCACCTTATTGCGATGGTAGTCACGCCCGCCTCTCACCAGATGAGGGCAAAACCAAAGCCAATCCCACTGTCGCTTCAGGCGTACAGCCAACCCCTGAAGAGCCAAGCGTGAAATTCATTCATGATCTGGCCCGCGACGGCCTCAGTAAGGTCGGGCATCATGGTGAAATGGGGGCCATGGGGGTACCGGGGCCAACATTGCCGAAATGGGACGACATTCAATTGCTGATGGCCCAATTCTCTTCCAAACCGTTGATGGAAAACGAGCGGGTTGATACCGGCTTGACCATCGGCACCAAGGCCAAAAAACCGCTAAAACTAGACATACCGCTGTTTGTTTCTGACATGAGTTTTGGCGCCTTATCTGAAGAAGCCAAAGTTGCTCTCGCCCAAGGTGCCGAGATGGCTGGAACCGGAATTTGTTCCGGGGAAGGCGGCATGTTACCGGAAGAACAGGCGGCCAATTCACGCTATTTTTACGAATTGGCGTCGGCCAGATTTGGCTTCGAGGAAGAACTTTTAACCAAGGTACAGGCGTTTCACTTCAAAGGTGGGCAGGGGGCTAAGACGGGTACCGGCGGGCATTTGCCGGGCGAAAAAGTGATTGGCAAAATTGCTGATGTCCGCAATCTGGCCGAAGGTGCGCCTGCGGTTTCGCCACCAACCTTCGCTGACTTAACGACGCCTGCGGATTTCAAGCACGTCGCCGACCGGGTGCGTGAGATCAGTGGCGGCATCCCCATTGGTATGAAATTATCAGCCAATCATATCGAACACGATATCGCTTTTGCCCTTGAGGCGAGCATGGATTACATCATTCTCGATGGCCGTGGCGGCGGCACCGGCGCTGCCCCCTTGATCTTCCGTGACAACATTTCAGTTCCAACCATTCCGGCCCTCGCCCGCGCCAGGCATTTTCTCGACAAATCAAACCGTCATGATGTGACGCTGATCATCACCGGGGGGCTCAGAACGCCAGCAGATTTCATCAAGGCGCTGTGTCTGGGTGCCGATGGGATTGCCATCGCCAATTCTGCTATGCAATCTATCGGCTGCGTCGCCGCTAGAATGTGCAACACTAATAATTGCCCGGCTGGCATCGCCACGCAAAAGCCGGAACTACGCGCCAAACTCAATATTGAGGACAGCGCCAAACGCTTGGCGACCTTCCTCGGTGCGTCAACCGAACTCATGCAAGTCATGGCCCGCGCCTGCGGCCACGAACACCTCAACATGTTTAACCGATATGACATTACCACCTGGAAACGCGAGATGTCTGACTTGACCGGAATTGAGTTTGCCGGATTTGATGACGCACGATAAGGCACACGGCTCAATATAGTCCATGTGTGGTGATAGCAAATCTGGCTGAGTTTGATACAAAACGGGAACGTCAGGCGATGTTGTTTAAGTCCTGCCCCTTAAGCCACGCTAAGGAGACCACCCAAAAGCGCCAGGCAGGCTGCGACCACGATGGCAAAACAAGCCGCCAAGCCTGTGACAACGATAAGAAATGAGGAATAAAGGCGCTCGGTGAACACAAACATTTCTTGATCCAGATACACCGTATCAACCTCTTTTTTGAGATGATCAGCGATTTCTTCAGCCAATACCAAATCTTCGTTTGTGAACCCCGATTCGCCGATTTTGTTTAAAAGTTGAAAAGCGCCGGAAATATCATCCCGTGCAATACTTTTTATTGGGACACACAAAATGTTTCGCGTCGTATAACCGGTTTGATCGTCAACCAGTTTATGCGCACCTGAGCGGACATCGACATCATTAATGATCACGGACTTACCTGACGATATAACATCGCCGACGATGGAACCTTCTTTCGGGATTTCGATCTCTCGCTCACCAACCCCTGTACCGACCTTCAACCAGACCCTCTCCTGGGCGGAATCGTGAATAAACACGCTGCACCGTTCGCAGTTGGCCAGCTTGGTCATCATTCCAACGTAAAATGGCAATAGTCTTTCGGCTTCACTCGCTTGATCACTGTCATCAGCAGATGAGCGCTTGGCCTTGAGCTGATTCAAACGCGTTTTCACGCCAAAAAACATACCGTTCCCTTTCGGGCTGATAAGCACGTGCGAAAATTGCTGTCGAGCCACTCCTATGAGCAATTACGCCCACAACGCCGCATGCAATGATAATAAATGGTGAGAGCGATTAAATGATGTACATCATTTCCGGAAAAACAGTATTTGGCCAACACGGGAAGGTCGTGAGCGCAGATATCCGCTTCTGGCGGCCCAACGTGGAACGACTTAACAGAAGCAATGGTTCTTTATAAGAATTCAATATATACAGGAAGCGTCGAACTGCGAATAAGAAAGAAAGCCGACCAAGTAAGCTCATTTATTTTTTTGGAGCGACTATGAAGCGATACAAAATTCCCAATGAAGTTCTATACGGGATCAAAGAACTTGATGACCAACATCAGGAATTGGTTGATACCGTCCGCTCACTCGACGCCCATGTTGGCAGCGACGACATCGCCACGATTGAAAAGATTTTTGATCATCTGGAAAAACTGATGATAAAGCATTTTTCCGACGAAGAATCGATCATGAAAGAGACCGAATTCCCCGATGTAGCAGCCCACAGCGTCCACCATAAAAAATTACTTGAAGAGGCACGGCAAATCTTCAGCATCGCCGTCAGCAGGGGAACCTTGTCCGAACACGATATTAACGAGTCTATTGACAAAATTCTTCGCCATTTGCTTCTCGCAGACGCGCCCTTTAATACTCACTTGCGCCAAACGCAGCACGTTTAACGAATTTGCATAAAACCGTGTTCCACATCATGAATTGTTCATAGAGAGGTCATTTTTGCATCATCACCTTGCACCAGAATGTTGTGGCTCTGATTAATTGAACCATCCATCCTAGCCAGCAAGGGTCACACCAATGCCATACACAAAACAACCCCAATTATCCGCGATCCACCGCCGCGCACTGTTGCAAACTATGTTGAAGGGTGGTGGCGCTGTCGCAATCTCTCCCTTTTTTCCGTCCTCAGCGTTCGCTTTAGGCCCGGCAGAGATGACATTGCTGCCGGGAACGCCAAATCCGGCAGGAGCCTTTCAGCAGCTCTATTGGCTCGGCGGCAACGGGTTGACAGGCAAGGTCGAGAATATAATTCCCCAGGCGGGCGCAAGCCTGCCGCAGACAGCATTAATAGCAGGTGAACAACGGGTTTTGCGATTGTTCCATTTCAATGATCTGCACAACCACCTGACAGAAGCCAACAAAAAAAAAGGGGCCACTCATCGGTTTTCTCAAATGCATCGGATCGTCGAACAAGCACGGTCCGACAAACGAAAAAACGAAGCCGTATTGCTTTTTTCTGCGGGCGATGATCACACCGGAACCATCCTTGACGAACTATCCGGATGGCAGAAGGATGAATTTGTCATGGATAGCGCTTACCGCACCTATACTGCGGCCGGTGTCGATGCCAGCGCCATAGGCAATCACGAACTGGATCGCGGTGCCGAACAATTGCGCCTTGGCATTCGCCAGGATGCCCGCTTCCCGGTTTTGTCCGCCAACGTGCATTCATCCGCCCACATCAAACAAGGGGTAGATTACTATAGTGCAGCCATTGGCGTTATTGACGGGTTACGGGTTGGCCTGGTTGGCCTAACGACGCCAGTTGACACCCATACGGGCAGCAAGGATGACCCCGGGTTAGCGGTCGCCAGCCCCGTCGAAAGCATCAACCATATCCTGCCCACCCTGTCATCAGCCGTAGATTTTGTCATTGTCCTGTCCCATTGCGGATACGGTGAAGGAAGTGACCGCAGCGGCAAAGCCGGAGCAGAACGCTACATCGGCGAGGGTGATCAAACCATTGCCCGGGCCGTCGCCAAAGTTAGTCGTGTTCCAGCCATCGTAATTGGCGGACATACGCATACTGTATTGAATGAAAAAGGTCTGGAAAGCCGCAACGTCATCGACGGTGTCCCCATCGTTCAGGCAGGGGGACACGGCAGTCATTTGGGAGAAGTTGAAATCCACCTTGCCCGCGACGCCCACGGACAGGTTTCCATCCTGAAGCAGGATGCCCACTTGCATAAAATCAAAAAACGCGATCAACGCGTTAAATCTGATCAAGACAAATATACTAGCCTGGAACACAACGGCGATTACGATCAGGCATTTGAAGTCGCAACTGTCGCGCCGCTGTTTTCAGGATTGAAGGGCAAACTCGAACAGAAAATCGCTATGGTTGAGCATGGCGAAAAATTGACCACGGCGCAGGTAATTTCGGAACGTTATGTCGGCGAATCGGCAATAGCAAATTTCATGAACGATGCCCTGATTGCCCGAAGCAACACGTTCCCGGTCCAGAAAATCGATGTGTCACTGTTTAATGCGACGGGTTTGTCCGCCGGTATTCCAGCACATGGGGCCTTAACATTTGAAAGCTGGTATAATGTCATGCCTTACGCCGACAGCATCCAGATTTTCAACCTAACAGGACGCCAAGTAAAAGCGTTGCTAGACAGTAATGTTAAACGCCTCGTCCGCCCGGAAGATATGAGCGGCAGTAACGCCGTTGATGTCAAAGGCTATGTGTCGCGCGGCTTTCTGCATTTTTCCTCAGCACTTCGCTATCAAGCCAAATTGAACAGTTCGGCAAAAATGGCCAAGGCCGTTAACATCACCCTTCACGGCGTTGCGCTTGAAGATCAGATGGACACGGTTTTCCGATTTGCGATCAACAGCTATATCGGTGCCGGTGGCTACAGCGAATCGTGGAATGGCAAAGATATCGGTGCCGGGGTGATGCCCGGCCTGAAAGGGTTCGACCTTAAATCGCTGCCGCGTCTTGATACCGGCCTGATTTACCGTAACGAAATCATCGCCAGAATTAAGGACCTGAAGGTGGTTTCGCCTGACAATGGCGCGCGCTACGATAATCGTTTGATTGTTAGCTGACAGCAATCTGTCTGGCAAAAACACTGGAGCAAAACCGGGGCGAATAGGTTCATTCGCGAACGTGGCTTTGTGGGGGTATCAATAAGTTAGAGTCCATCCGGCGATTCAAAAATCGCCGGAAGTGCTCCAGTCGACGACGTGGTCGGTGCACCGACCAAAGTCACCGACCATTATTTTGCTGTCGTGTAGGGTCTGCTGTCTATTCCTCCGCCATCATCCGCTGCTGTCGTAGTGACATCGCCGTCGGGTTCTGATCAAGCCCTGGCTGGAACGGTGTCGAGATCGCTCGCGTTGCGGCCTTCCAGTCCTCTTCCGTCTCTCCCTGTCTGATGACCAACGCATCAAACCCACACCTGTGGAGGGCCAAATACTGATCGCGCTGTACCTGGCCGACGGCACGGACCTCACCTGTATAGCCGTAGCGCTGGCGCAATCGTTTAGCGTTGGAATAGGCGCGCCCGTCAGTGAAAACAGGAAAATCGAGGGCGACAAGATCAAAATATTTCAGATCGGCTTCGATTTCACCGGGAGTCTGCTCGCTGGTCAGAACGATGCCGAGCGGTGTGGCGCGGGCCAATAGCCGGTCGCGAGAGTCACGCCACTGCTTAAGCGACACAATAACCGCGCCTACACTAGGGTCAGAATCCGGGTCGTCATCCCAACAAACCCAAGGGTCATCAATAATTTTCCCCGATTTAAGCAGCGGCATTCAGTTTCTCCTGATAAATGGCCGCCTTGAATGGTGCCAAGCCAATACGGCGGTAAGTATCAAGGAAGCGCTCATCAGGGTTACGCGCGCCTATATAAACACCAATCAATGCCTCAACCGCATCAACGATAGTGTCACTGGCGACCGCCGGACCAATGATGGTGCCGACAGCGGCGTCTTCTGCCGCACTCCCCCCCAGCGATATTTGGTAATATTCAGCGCCCTTGCGTTCGACACCAAGAATGCCAATGTGACCAACGTGATGATGGGCGCAAGCGTTTATGCAGCCTGATATTTTTACTTTCAATTGACCAATGTCCAGCTGTCGGTCAAGGTCGGCAAAGCGCTTAGAAATGCGTTGCGCCACCGGGATCGAGCGCGCCGTTGCTAAACCACAATAATCCATACCAGGACAGGCAATGATGTCGCTGATCAAGCCAGCGTTCGGCGTGCCCAGCCCCAGGCCTTCCAAGGCAGACCACAATCCGAATAAATTAGCCTGCTTTACGTGGGGCATGACGAGGTTCTGCTCGTGCGTGGCGCGTAGTTCCCCTAGGCTGAACCGGTCGGCCAAATCCGCCAATGCGTCCATCTCGCCCGCCTGGACATCGCCCGGCACACCGCCAATGGGTTTCAAAGAAATCGTAGCAATCGCATAACCCGGTTGTTTGTGGGTCACCACATTGGTGGCAACCCAGTGGTTAAAGGTCGCATTTTCGAACCGATGCGCCGATAAAACAGCCGGATCATCTTCAAGGGGTTGATATTTAGGCGGCATGAAATGTTGACGGATACGATCAATCTCAGCCTGGGGCAATTGCAAATCACTGTCGCGGATACGATCCCATTCGGCCTCGACCAGTCCGCTTAATTCATCGATCCCCAGTTCATGAACCAGAATTTTTAGGCGCGCCTTGTATTTGTTATCACGGCGACCAATCAGGTTATAGACCCGCAAAATAGCGTCAACATAACTAAGCAGATGTCGTTCTGGCAAGAACCGGCGGATGGTTTTAGCCATCATCGGCGTGCGCCCGAGACCACCGCCAACCAGAATTTCAAACCCCAGTTCATCTTCACCATTGCGCTTGATGATAATGCCGATGTCGTGAAAGCGTACAGCGGCACGGTCATGTTCCGAAGCCGAAAAGGCAAATTTGAATTTACGCGGAAGATACGTGAATTCCGGGTGCAGGGTTGACCACTGGCGAACAACTTCCGCCCAGATGCGGGCGTCGTCGGCTTCATCAGCGATCACCCCAGCAAATTGATCGGCTGAAACATTGCGAATACAGTTGCCACTGGTTTGGATCGCATGCATTTCCACTTCGGCCAATTCAGCCAGAATATCCGGTACATCTTGCAATTTTGGCCAGTTAAATTGGATGTTTTGGCGGGTCGTGAAATGACCATACCCACGATCATACTTGCGCGCGATAGAGGCCAGCTTTCGCAATTGGGTTGACGAAAAGGTACCGTAGGGGATGGCGACGCGCAGCATATAGGCGTGAAGCTGCAGATAAAGGCCGTTCATCAGTCGCAATGGCTTGAAGGCGTCTTCCGACAATTCCCCGGTCAACCGCCGTGCGACCTGATCACGAAACTGTTCCACACGTTGGTTAACCAAGGCGTGATCAAAGGCGTCATAGGAATACATGTTGTCTACCTCGATAGAACCGCTTGATGCGGCAATTGATCCTGGTCGATGGAAAATTCCGGGTGGGTGCTTGGGCCCGAAGCACGCAAGCGTTCTCGGTATCGCTGCGGGCGAATATCGTCTTCGGTTACAATAACGACAATTGCGTAGGGTCCAATCACCTGTTGATCGTCTTCAGCCGCTTGAGCGCGGGTCAGGCCCACATCCAAGGGGCCATTTTCAGTAAGGACCTCCGCCCGTGCTAGCAAAGGGGTCCAACAATCGTCATGGGTCTGATAGACGACGCCCCCACCTTTGAGGTCGTTGGCCGTAATCACGTGGCCCTTGACGGGCGCGGAAACAGATGTGGGGACAGGTGCAGACATGATATTCCCTTGGTAAAACAGGCGTAAGTATATCTACGGCGCGAGCTAAATGTCAATTTTAAATGTAATATAATTTTTAATTACATTTAAATAATGTATTTTATAACATCCAGTACACCTACCCCCTATCAACGCCCTATCGTCAGGGTCGGTCTGCGTAATCACTCACCACGTCCAGCAAAATCTGGCACCCGGCGGCGACATCTTCCGGCGAAGCGTATTCGGACTCGTTGTGACTAACACCGTCTTTGCAGGGGATGAAAATCATCCCGACGGGTGCGATCACCGACAGGTGGCAGGCGTCATGCCCTGCGCCGGAGCTCATGTCGCGAGACGACACGCCGCGCCGATCCGCCGCATCGCGAACGGCACCAATACAACCGGCGTCAAATTTGATCGGCGGAATGGTACTGATGGTTTCGATATCCAGCTGCAATTGGCGCGCCCGGGCAATTGTTTCGCAAATCGTTCGAATTTCTGCATCAAGCTGATCCAGCCCCGCGGCGTCCGGGCAACGGCAATCGATCGAGAACGTGGTCGATCCCGGAATGGTGCTGCGCGATCCCGGCCCAACATCAACCACACCGATTGTAATGACCGCGCTGTGTTTAAAGTGGTGCGCCAAGTCGTCAAGGGCGACGGCCATGCGGGCCGCCCCCTGAAAGGCATCAAAACGCTGATCCATGGGCAGGGTTCCGGCGTGCCCTTCGACACCTGAAACAAAGACCCGATAGCACCGCATCCCCTGGGCACCGGTGACGACGCCGATGGTCTTTCCCTCACGTTCGAGAACAGGGCCCTGTTCGATATGCGCTTCAAATAGTGCCGCGACAGGCGCACCACCACATTTTTCTAAACCATCATAGCCAATGCGTTTGAGCTCTCCCTGAACCGACGCTCCGTCACGATCACGCAGGTTCAGCATGGCATCGCGATCCCGCCGTCCTGCGAACACACTGGACCCCATGCATCCTGCCGGAAATCGCGAACCTTCTTCGTTGCACCAGACAACCACGTCGATAGGACGTTGGGTTTCAATTTTTGCGTCATTCAGGCTGCGGACAACCTCAAGCCCGGCCATAACACCGTAAACACCGTCAAACCGTCCGCCTAAGGGTTGTGTATCGAGGTGACTGCCGGTCAGGACCGGTGCCGCTTCGGCCATCGTTCCTGAACGGCGGCCAAAAATATTGCCTAATTCATCTATTCGCACGACCAGACCCGCCTGTTCGCACCACCCGATAAAGCGCTCTCTTCCGGCTCGATCTTCATCACTTAAAGCCAATCGGCAAACCCCACCTCCCGGTGTCTTACCAATCTCGGCCATTTGCATGAGGCTGCCCCACAACCGTCCTGAATTAATTTCCACGACCATCTTCAGCCTTTTATTCGGTCTAATTAAATTTCCAATACACAGAAAATAATATACTTTTTTATATTATATAATTTTGCATTATGTATTTTTAGGCACAACAGTTTAGCAGTTTCTGCACATAGGATTGCATTTTTACCCGTGGTATACCAGAAAAGTTGCCGTGGTATACCAGAGTATTCAAGAGCGCACCGTACGCAAACCGACTTGCAATGGAGATGGAAAATGGCTGGACCGGAAAACGACCTAGGACAGGATACATCAACCCAACGGGGCTGGCATTACCTGCAACTGCCCGGACCAACCAATATACCAGGGCGGGTTCTCAATGCGATGAACCGTCCGGCCATTGATCAACGCGGTCAGGAATTTGCCGAACTTTCGCTCGGCATCTTCAAGGACCTGAAAGCCGTCTTCAAAACCGAAGAAGAGGTCTTCATCTTTCCCTCGTCTGGCACCGGCGCTGGTGAGGCGGCGATTGCCAACACTCTATCGACCGGCGATCATATCTTGGTGTTCGACAGCGGTCAGTTTTCCTTTTTCTGGATTACCATGGCCAAAAAATTTGGCCTTGTTCCGGTGGTCATGGAAAACGACTGGCGCCGCGCGCCCTCCCCTGAAGACATTGAAGCCCGCCTCAGGGAAGACAGCGATCACAAAATCAAAGCCGTGTTGATTGTTCACAACGAAACCTCGACCGGCACAACAGCGCGTATTCCTGACGTACGAAAAGCCATCGACGCGGCTAACCATCCGACCTTACTGATTGTCGATACGATTTCGTCGTTGGCCTCAATCGATTTTCGGATGGATGAATGGGGCGTCGATGTGGCGATTGCCGGATCACAGAAAGGTTTGATGCTTCCGCCTGGATTAAGTTTTAACGTTGTCAGCAAAAAAGCCCGCGAAGCGTCAAAAACATCGACGCTGCCGTGTTTCTATTTCGATTGGGAATGGATGCGTTCGATGAACAGCGTCGGCTTCTTCCCCTATACGCCAGCGATACAAATGCTTTACGGGCTGCGTGAATCGTTAGACATGCTGGCCGAAGAAACCCTGCCCCACGCCTTTCGCCGTCATACCCGCTTGGGTATTGCGACACGAACTGCGGTAAAAACCTGGGGCCTTGATCTGGTCTGCCAAGACAGTTCAGAATACAGCGATTCCGTGACCGCCATATTCCTTCCCGACGGTCACGATGCCGACGCCTTCCGTCAGCACATGCTAGACACCTATCACATTGCCTTGGGCGGTGGTCTAGCCCGCTTTGCCGGGAAAATTTTCCGCATCGGTCACATGGGCGACGTTAATGAAGTCATGCTGATCGGTGTATTGTCAGCCGTTGAATCGGCACTTGAAGTTCTGAACATCCCCCATATACCCGGCGGTGCCGATGCCGCCAGACGTATCTTTTATGAGATGAATGTCTGACTCATTTATGAGTTGTATGCATGACGGGGCGGCGCTGACGTCAGATCCTCTAAGCACTGTCATCCAGCCAATGGGCAACGCGGAATAGGTCTCGGTCGCACCCTTTGGCACCGATGACCTGCACGCCAATCGGCATGCCATTGGGGCCCTGCAGCAAGGGCAACGTCAGGGCCGGCAATCCGGTCAGTGTCCAGATACGCTGGAACGCGGCGTTACCGGTCCAATCCAGTCCGACCGGGGCTTCGCCGGGTGCGGCCGCCGTGATCAGACCATCATAATTTTCAAACAAGGTTGCCAACGATTTGCCAAGCGAGTCTGCGAGTTCGGTGGCGTGGATAAATTCGCTGGCCGAGACATTCCGTCCGGCAAACACACGCCGCTTGGTTTCCTCTTCGACCTCATCCGGATTCTGTTCGCAAAAATCACCCAGATTGGCATACAAACTGGCATTCATAATGGTTGCGTGAGCGTCCAGCGCCTGATCGAAAATACCCCCGAGCTCAACCGCCTCAACACAATCCCCCAGAGCGGCAACATACGCATCAAAAACCGGCGGCATATGATCTTCGGCATGGCTCCAGGCAGGCCCTTTGACATATGCCAGGCGCGGAGGTCGTCGCGATTTTGCTTCATCCTTCGCCTCAGTCAAATTACAGCCAGGGTGGAAGCGCATGTCAAAGTCACCTGGGTCATGCTGCATCAGAACATCACCAAGCATCGCCAGATCATCCAGCGAACGGGAATACAGGCCGAGATGGTCAAGGTATCTCGAAATAATCAACACGCCGCGCCGCGAAATCGACCCATAAGTTGGCTTAAAGCCGTAGGTGCCGCAAAAAGACGCCGGACGAATAACCGAGCCGCCGGTCTGCGAGCCAATGGCCAACGGCACCATGAAATCGGCAACCGCCGCGCCAGAACCAGAAGACGAGCCGCCGGGTGTACGTGAGGGATCGTGCGGATTGGTTGTTCCACGGGCCTGCGTCAAGGCGAACTCAGTGGTTACCGTTTTGCCCAGGATAATTGCTCCCGCCGCCCTCAGCAGGGCCGCGCAGGCGGAATCCTGTGCCGGTCGCCGGCCAACAAACAGGCGCGAGCCCGAACAGGTCGGCATGTCTGCGGTATCGATAATGTCTTTCAGGCCAATAGGCACCCCGTGCAATGGGCCAATGTCCACCCCCTTGGCAAGCAACGCATCTGCGGCACGGGCGCTATCACGCGCGAGGTCAGCTTCAAACTTGACCCAAGCGTGAACCGTTTCGTCCCGCATGGCTATACGGTCAATACAGGCATTGACAAGATTTTCTGACGTGACCTTACCGGCGCGGATCGCCTCAGCGGCTGATTTCGCAGTCAGTTGGTTAAGCGGCGTATCCACGTTAAAGTTCTCCTGAACAGTCCAGGGGCAATGGTGTCTGGAAAACGGTTTCGAATCAACGTAGGAATTCTAAACCTGATAACAAGAAGGACAGACGACCGATGAGCACCGATGAGATTTCACTAACCACAAAAGACAACTATCGCTTCTGGACCCCAGTCACCATCCGCTTTTCTGACCAAGACCCACTTGGTCACGTCAATAACTGCGCCTATGCCGCCTATATCGAAGCGGCGCGCACCATGTTCCTCGGCCAGCTGCTGAACACAGAATCAGAGCCCGATATCGACTTTACTCTCGCCAGCCTGACGATCAATTATCTGAAAGAAATGCGCTACCCTGGCACCGTCAATGTCGGCGGCCGGGTGCTGCGGCTTGGCAATAAATCGATCACCACGGGTTACGGCGTGTTTCTGGGCGATGATTGTGTGGCCACATCGACAGGCGTTAACGTCTTTTTCTCGACGACCAAACGGACCTCCATGCCGATACCCGATGATGTGCGCGCCCGCCTCACGGCCGACCCCATGCTGGAAATGGCCCCAGAAAGTTACACGCGGCGTCATTGAAATTAGCCGGGGTTGTCGCCGCTTGCGCAAGATTGTTACGCGCAAGCGTTTTTCAGCCTCATATAAGACCATCTAGCTACCAAGCCTTTGTAATAATTGTGTTATTATTATCGCCCTGTAGACTGCGAAAGCCTGAATCCTGTATAATTTTATCACTGACCCTGATTGACCCATAAAATCAGGCCGCGCCGAGGAGGCCATTGCAGACGTCTTTATTAAAGGAGATTTCGGGTATGGTTTTTTCAATCAATGACTACGACAACCATGAAGCCATCGTCTTTCATCAGGACCGCGCCAGTGGTTTGAAGGCGATCATCGGAATCCATAACACCCAACTTGGTCCGGCATTGGGCGGTTGTCGGATGTGGCCTTACGGGTGCGAAAACGACGCGGTCACCGATGTCATCCGCTTATCCAAAGGCATGACCTATAAAAACGCCCTTTGCGGCCTAAACTATGGCGGCGGCAAAGCGGTAATCATCGGCGATCCAAAAACCGACAAATCTCCTGAGATGTTCAGTGCCATGGGTCGCTTCATAGACTCCCTTGGTGGTCGTTATATCTCTGGAGAAGACGTCGGCATCACCGTCGCCGATATGGATGTTATGCGCAAACAAACTCGATATGCGCGAGGCACCTCCGATGCCAGCGGCAACCCCTCACCAGCGACTGCGTTTGGTGTCTATCAGGGCATCCGCGCCGCCGTTAAATACCGCTTTGGAAATGAGGACTTGAAGGGCGTGCGCATAGCGGTTCAGGGTTTGGGCAACGTCGGCTATAAGTTGGCCGAATATCTGGTCAAAGATGGCGCCGATGTGGTTGTTGCTGACATTAATCCTGACCGGGTCAATCGCTTTAAAGACCAATACGGGGCCGAGATCATGTCGCCCGATACGGTGCATCGAGCAGATGTCGACGTCCTGTCTCCCTGTGCCCTAGGGGCGGGTATCAATGAACAAACCTTGCCGGACATTCGCGCGACGATTATTGCCGGTGCCGCCAATAATCAGTTGGCAGAACCTCACCACGGACAAGAGTTATATCAACGCGGCATCCTTTATGCGCCCGATTACGCTATTAATGCGGGCGGCGTGATCGAAATAGCCGCCGAGGGTCCTGATTATTCCGAACAAAAGGTTATGGAAAAGGTCGCCCATATCTACGGTACGATGACCGAGATATTTACCCGTTCCGCCCAGCAAAACACTGCGCCCGAAACCATCGCCGATCAAATGGCCGAAGAACGGTTTAAGGGCAGTGTTCAGGCGGCGGCATAACCCGCTGAAACTCAAACGGTGAGTGTTGCGCCAACGTTTGATCGGCCCCGGTCAAATCAGTTTATTGACGTCACTTAACGTGTCCAATCGCCAAACACGATCAATCAGTTTGGTCATTCGTTGCTCCCCCAGAACCACCCCGGCCAACTCTCGGAATTTGTGTTCCAACTCGCCATCGCTGAGCGGCGCGTCGGGATCGCCTTTGCGGGTTGGGGCGTGGTGGTGGAGGGTTCGACCATCCGTGGTTTCTATATCAACAAAAGCCGAACGGTGACCTGGGAAGATTGTTTCGCTGCGCGGATCAACCTGCATATCAACACGTTCCATGATGGATCGCAGATCGTCGTTATTCAACCAGTCCGAGGTGAAGGCGGCGAGCCGCACACTGCCCTCTTTAGCAGCCATGGCGCAGACATAGGCGAGACTGAATTTGGCTTCGTACGGGGTCTGCGGGTCGTGATTACCGCAAACTTCAAGCGCTTTTCCATAGGTACCGACGGCTATTTTTTCGATCTCTGCACCACTCAGTTTATGGGTCTGACAGATGTCGATAACGCCATCAATGGCGGCGAAAGTATGACCGCAGCAGCAGTGGTTTTTCTGGGTCATTCGGGTGATGGTGAAATCCTGACCAAGGTCGGCGAACGTCGTTTGCCAATCGACGTCCTTACTCATTGCGTTGCCAAACCCGCGTTCGCCTTCCAGCATATTATCGGCCCCGGTGACCCCGCGCTCCGCCATTAGCGCACACAGCAACCCCGTCTCCGCCGCCCGACCGGCGTGCAGTGCCTTGCTCATGGCGTCTGAACGAAACGCTTGCTGCAGGGCCGCAGCAAAGGTGGCCGAATTGGCTATCGCATGTTTGGCTTGATCGGCAGTCAGTTTAAGCGCCCTCGCCGAGGCCGCTGCCGCACCAAAAGCGCCGACCGTTCCTGTCGTGTGCCAGTAATCGTAGTGCCGGGGTTGAATGGCCCGACCGATACGGTTGGAAACCTCGTAACCAGCGACCACGGCGGTGATCAGATCGCGCCCAGAAAGCTTTCGTGATTGTCCGGCAGCCAGTGCAGCCGCAATCACCGGCGGGCCCGGATGATAGATGGCGTCCCTAAAAATATCATCGACTTCCAAGGTGTGGGCGGCAGTGCCATTGATCAGGGCGGCTGTTCGCGGTATCGCTGGCGTGCAGCATGGGATCAATCGCGCCGAGCCACTGCCCACTTCTTCATCAAGAGATGCCGCGACAAAACGGGCCGGGTCTTCGACGCCACCCGGAATGGTCGCTGACAGCCAGTCAAGAATGCAGCGCTTGGCCGCATGAATAACCTCAGGTGCAAGAGTGTCCATCGAGACTGCGACCGCGTAACTGCCTAACCGTGACGCCCACATATCGGCCTCCTAAAATTGCGCCAGATATTGCGCCGGATCAATGCAGGCTTCAATCAGCAACGGTCGGCTAATACTGCCTGCGGCTTCCAGTGCCTCAACCAGCTGCTGACGGCTTTCAACACGGACACCGTCAGCCCCCATGCCTTCGGCAATTTTAACCAGATTTCCAGGCTCAAATGTGGTGCTGCCCGCGTCATATTGTTTGGTGATTTGTTTCAATTCAATCCGGTTGAGTTTGCCATCCTTGAAGACGATGACAATTAGGCCAAGCCCCAATTCAACCGCCAGCCCCAGTTCCGACTGGACCATGGCAAATCCGCCGTCGCCGGTGAAACAGACAACCGGGCGATCAGGATTAAGCATTTTCGCCGTCATCGCGCCCGGCAACGAAAAGCCCATTGAAGACAGGCCGTTGGTCAGCAGCACCGACCCCGCCTCATAGGTCGTCCACCCCTGCCCGACCAGTAGTTTGTGTGAGCCCACGTCCATGGTGATGAGGGTGTTCCTAGCCATCACCTGGCGCGTTGCCGACACCACATCGACAGGGTTCAACGCCCCTGCCACCGCGCCCGAGGCGTATAGGGAAAACAAGCCGTCGCGATGATCTGCAATGGTTTTTTCTTGCCACTTTCCCGAACCGGTATCGGCATCAGTCAGGGCTGTCAGAATGGCCGGGACATCACCAACCAGCTCAATCGCTGCGGGATAAATCTGGTCGGTGTTGGCGACGGCGTCGATATGGATAACCGGGGCAGGAACAGTCCATGGCTTGATCAGCTCGACCGCATCAAAACCAACGCACAGCACCAAATCGGCCTTGGCCAGGAAGTCCCATACGTATTTATTGCAGGCCATATCAAGGGTGCCAGCAAACATTGGATGATCTTCCGACAATACACCTTTGGCCTTGGGAGAGACGACCACAGGCATGCCCACTGATTCTGCAAGTGAGGTTAGGGACGCCCCCGCCTTCAAGCGCATCGCCGCCATACCGGCAACAATCACAGGGCGTTTGGCTTTCTTCAACAGTCGAACGGGATCAGGGTCAACCCCATCCATGGCAAACACCTGCATTGCCTGCGCCGCTGTCGTCATCGGTGGCAGATGAACATCAGCATCGGTTGCCGTCGCCTGCCCCTCGTTGATCGCCATTGTCAAATGAACCGGGCCGGGACGTTCGGCGACGGCAGTGCGAAAGGATTTGCGGATAACACTGGCGGCGGAGTCCGCACCGATCCGCGCCGTCCATTTACTGATCGGTGAAAAAATCAGGTTGTGGTCAATATTCTGGTGAGAGAACGTCGCCTCTTTGCTGGAATGCATCTGCCCGGAAATCGCGATCATCGGCGAGCGGTCAAGCCAAGCATTGGCGACACCGTTCACCAGATTGGTCGACCCCGGCCCAAGGGTCGACATGCAAATTCCGGGTTTACCGGTCAGTTGACCACAAGCATCAGCCATGAACGCCGCCGTACCTTCACGCCGGGTCAAAACAAATTCGGTACCGTCTCGCCGGGCGGCTTCCATAAATTCAAGATTGGGGTCTCCCGGATATCCAAAAATATGTTTAATGCCAGCCTGATGTATAGATCCAGCGAGAAGTTCGGCAGTTGTCTTTGGGTTGGACACGGGGCGCTCTCTTTCGTTTAGGGCTCATACGAAAAGTTAGATTGCAGCATATTTGCAAATTGTATACAATTTTTGATGACCGAAACAATGCCGAAAGTGAAAATCCCCATGAATGACCGAAAAACAGGCGTTGTTGTCGTTGGCGCAGGCAACGCAGCATTTGCTGCGGCCCTCGCCGCCCGCGAACAGGGGGCCGAGGTCATTGTGCTTGAGCGCGCCCCATTTGATGAGCGCGGCGGCAATAGCCGATATACGGCAGGGGCCATGCGGGTGGCCTTTGACGGGCCTGACGATCTGGTCAAAATCATGGAGCTAACGGACGATGAGATCGAGAATGTCGATTTCGGCCGCTACAGCACCGATCAGTTTTTTGACGATATGGCGACGGTCACTCAATACCGGGCCGATCCTGATCTGGTTGAAACTCTTGTTTATAAAAGCTTAGAGGCGCTGATTTGGATGCGCGACAAAGGTGTGCGGTTTTCTCCCTCCTATGGTCGTCAGGCATTCAAGGTTGATGGCAAGTTCAAATTCTGGGGCGGGCTGGCCGTAGAAGTCGTTGGTGGTGGCCCAGGCTTGGTCGATTACTGGATCGACGCCGCCAAAAAAAATAACATCGAAATCCTGTATGGTGCCCGCGCCATGAGTCTGATTGAGGACGACGGTATCGTTCGTGGGGTTCGGGTTCGTCAGGACGGCAAGACGTTTAACATTTCCGCCGATGCCGTTGTCCTGGCCGCCGGTGGCTTCGAATCCAACGCCGAATGGCGCACCCGCTACATGGGGCCGGGTTGGGATTTGGCAAAGGTTCGTGGCACACGCTTCAATATGGGCGATGGTATCCGCATGGCGCTGGACGCAGGCGCAATTCCCTTTGGCAACTGGTCCGGTGGCCATGCCGTAGGCTGGGATCGCAACGCCCCGGACTATGGGGACCTGAGCGTCGGCGACGGGTTTCAAAAACATAGCTATCCGCTCGGCATTATGGTCAATGCAACGGGGCGCCGCTTCGTTGACGAAGGCGCCGACTTCAGAAACTATACCTATGCCAAATACGGCGGCGTCGTGCTTCAGCAGCCGGGCCAATTTGCCTGGCAGATCTTCGATGCCAAAGTCGCTGACATGCTTCGTGACGAATACCGTATTCGAGAAGTCACTAAGGTATCAGCCAATACGCTGGAAGACCTGGCGAACAAGCTTGACGACGTCAACCCGGAAAATTTCCTCGACGAGATGGCGAAATACAACGCCGCCGTGATGACCGACGTGACGTTCGACCCGGCGATCAAAGATGGTCGTGGCACCGTGGGTTTAGACGTTGCAAAATCCAACTGGGCCAACCGGCTCGACACACCTCCATTTGAAGCCTACGCCGTCACCTGCGGCATCACCTTTACTTTTGGCGGCGTCAAAATTGATCAAAATGCACAAATAGTAGACGTTGACGGTCGCCCAATCCCTGGGCTTTATGCCGCCGGCGAAATGGTCGGAGGCCTGTTCTATTTCAATTATCCCGGCGGCACGGGATTGACATCCGGGACCGTGTTTGGTCGGATTGCCGGGACCAGTGCCGGAACCCTCCCGGCCTGATAATTTTGAGACGTCAGGGGCACCAGTGAAATCGGACGCAAAACTTAAACCGTCGGCACTCCCCCAGGCACCGTCGCGCGGTGAATTTGTCTATCACGAGCTCAGGCAGGCCATCCTTGACGGACATTACAAGCCGGGTCAGCCGGTGCGCGAAACAGAGGTCGCGGTTCGTCTAAACGTCAGCCGAACTCCAGTGCGCGAAGCCTTCAGGCGGCTGCAAACTGACGGCATCCTCCAGTTCACCCCCTGGCGAGGTGTAGTCGTTGCCGAGTTGGACGAACGGCAAATTGTTGAACTCTATGCCATGCGTAAGGTGTTAGAGGGCACCGCCGCGTCTATGGCCGCCCGTAACGCGACCACCGACCAGATTGCCGGGCTCGAACGAAACATCATCCAGACCGAAGGTCTGACCGACCCTGAGCGTCTCGCCAATCTCAACCGCGAATTTCACCACGCCCTATTCGTTGCCGCTGACAACCGCTACCTTTTACACGCCATGAACGCGCTCCGAGACCCCATGGCACTGCTGAGTAAAACCACCTACTCAGTGTCGGACCGTCCGGTAACGGCCCAGACCGAACATCGCCAAATCCTGGCTGTGATAAAACAACGCGATGGTGCCGCTGCCGAAAAACTGGCTTTCGATCATATCGCCATGGCCGAACAAGCCCGGTTAAAGTTACTGCAAGGCGGTTAGCTCGCCCTAGACAACACCTCAACTATTGATCATTTGGTTATATTTTAGTCAGGATGATTTTTTTCAGTCCCCCCTATAAATCCACGGCCTGTTTTTTTTATCGATTTGACGGTAGGTGTCGATTTCATCGGCCCGCTCTAGTGTCATGCCGATATCATCTAACCCATCAAGCAATTGGATACGCCGGTTCGGCTCGATTTCAAACGGTATCGGCGCACCGATAGACGGTATGACCAGTTGGCTTTGCAAGTCGACGGTTACGACGGCGGAATTTCCACTGGCGGCAACCTGATCGGCGATCTGGGTGATGGCGACACTGGGTAAAACGACGGGCAAAATGCCATTTTGAAAACAGTTGTTGTAAAAAATTGCCCCGAAGCTAGAGCCGATCAAACACCGTATCCCTAACCCCTGAAGGGCCCAGACCGCCCCTTCGCGCGAGCTACCGCAGCCAAAATTTGCGCCAACAATCAAGATTTCAGCGGCCTGAAACGGCGGCCTGTTTAAGACAAATTGAGGGTTTTCCGAACCGTCGTTCCTGAACCGCCACGGTTCAAAGGCATGCTGATGCATATCCGCCCGCTCAGCCGTCACCATCCGCGCCATGGGGATGATGATGTCGGTATCAACATTCGCTTGCATCATTGGCGCAGCGACAGCCGTCAGGACCGTGAATTTGTCCATTAGCCACGCTCCCCCATCAATTTTCGCACATCGGTCAGACAGCCGCTCACGGCGGCAGCGGCGGCCATAATTGGGCTGGCGAGGTGGGTGATACTGCCTTTGCCCTGACGGCCGACAAAATTACGGTTTGATGTGGAAACACAGCGCTGACCGTCGGCGACGGTTTCGCCGTTGGCCCCGACACACAGAGAACACCCCGGTTGACGCCAATCAAAACCGGCTTGCAAAAACACCTGATCCAGCCCCTCAGCTTCCGCCGCCCGCTTGACCGATTGAGCCCCCGGCACAACCCAGGCCTGGACGTGCTCAGCCACCTTACGCCCCTTGATCATATGTGCCGCCGCCTGAAGATCGCTCAGGCGTCCGTTGGTGCACGAACCGATAAACACGCGGTCAACATGAAGGCCTTCCATCGGTTTTCCTGGTTGAAGGCGGGTGTGACTGAGTGCGGCCAAAATGGCTTCGCGTTTATCAAGATCTGATTCCCCCGCCGGGTCTGGAACATATTGATCAATTCCAACAACATGTTCCGGGCTGGTTCCCCAGGTAATTTGCGGGCTCACCACGTTGGCCTCAACCATTATCTCTTTGTCAAAGACGGCGTCGTCATCGCTGACCAACCCTGACCAGTGGTTTACTGCCTGATGCCAGTGCGTGCCGTCCGGCGCGTATTCACGGCCACGAACAAAGTCGATGGTTTTGTCATCCGGTGCGACCATCCCAACCTTGGCCCCCATCTCAATTGACAGATTACAGATGGTCATACGCTGTTCGATGCTCATCGCCGATAGGGTCGGGCCCGCGTATTCAACGGCGTAACCACTGGCGGATGCGGCCCCTTCTCGACCAATCAAATACAAGATCAAGTCCTTGGCGGTAACACCAATTGCCAGCTCGCCCGTGACGGTTACCCGCAGACGCGGTGCTTTTTTCTGAATGACCGTCCCCGTCGCCAGCACATGGGCAACCTCGCTAGCGCCAATCCCCCAGGCCAGCGCCCCCAATCCGCCGTGGGTGCAGGTGTGACTATCCCCACACACGATCAGCGCACCGGGCACCGTCAGGCCCAGGTCCGGGCCAATCACATGAATGATGCCAAATTCCGCAGCACCAATATCAAAGAACCGCACCCCTTGATCGGCTGTCATCGTCCTCAGCGGATCGACGCAACGGGCGTAACGTTCGCCACTGTGTGGCGACCGCCGATCTGTCGATACGGTGTGATCTGGGCAGGCGAAGGTTTGTGCCGGATACCGAACCGAGCGCCCCTGCTCAATCAAAGATTTGATCGCCCGGGTCCCGCTCAGGTCGTGAATAAAATTACGATCCACATGCAATAGCGAAACCCCATCGCCAAGATCGGCGACGACATGTTGCGCCCAGACCTTGTCGTAAAGGGTTTGAGGTGTCGACAAACGCACTCTCCTGCTTAACAAACATGGAGTTTATGCCCAGACGACCTGTGACGGAACACTTGTTTTCACCTTGCATTTCCAATACTGAAATAGCTGATCAATTTTAGCTTTTTGAAAGTTCGTCATGTCCAACCCCATTTCTTCCGTCGATCCGGACGGCCTGCTTGAATATTCTGTGGTTTTCACCGACCGCTCGCTAAATCATATGTCGCAGTCCTTTCAGGGCGTGATGAACGACATCTCGTCACTGCTGAAATCCGTCTACAAAGCGGAGGCCGTCGCCATCGTTCCCGGCGGTGGCACGTTCGCCATGGAAGCCGTCGCCCGTCAATTTGCCACAGACAAAAAATGTCTGGTCATTCGCAACGGCTGGTTCAGCTTTCGGTGGACGCAAATTTTCGAGGCCGGCACCATCCCCGCCAGTTCAACCGTCCTGAAGGCCCGGCGGATCGAAGATGGCCCGCAGGCCCCCTTCGCCCCTGTTCCCATCGAAGAAGCGGTGGCGACGATCAAGGCCGAAAAACCTGATCTCGTTTTTGCCCCACACGTTGAAACCTCATCCGGCATTATCCTACCCGACGATTACATGCGGGCAATCGCCGAAGCGGTCCACAGCGTTGGCGGTATGTTTGTTCTCGACTGCATCGCCTCTGGGGCCATCTGGGTCGACATGCAAGACATTGGCGTCGACATTTTGATCAGTGCCCCTCAGAAAGGCTGGAGCGCGTCGCCATGCGGCGGACTTGTCATGTTGAGTGCAACGGCCCGTGAACGCATTGACGGCACCACCACCACAAGCTTTGCCTGTGACCTAAAAAAGTGGCTGCAAATCATGGAAGCCTACGAGAACGGCGGCCATGCCTACCATGCGACGATGCCGACCGACGCTTTGAAAGTCTTTCGCGACACCATGAAAGAAACTGAAAATTACGGTTTTGAAAAAATTCGTGCTGAACAACAAAACCTTGGTGACCGGGTCCGCGCCGTGATGGCCGGTCGTCAAATCAGAAGCGTTGCCGCCGATGGCTTTGGCGCGCCGGGTGTCGCTGTTTTTTACACCAGCGATCCAGACATCCAAAACGGCAAAAAATTCGCTGCTGAGGGCCTGCAAATTGCGGCTGGTGTGCCGTTACAATGCGATGAACCGGCCGACTTTCAAACCTTCCGCTTAGGGCTTTTCGGTTTGGATAAACTTCACAATGTAGATCGGTCTGTCGAAAACCTGGAAAAGGCTTTGGAACGGGTATTGTAATGATCGACCCCGCTAACGAGGCGCTTTACAACAATCGTGCTCTGGTTCCAGACCACATGTCCACCATCGACTGGTGGGCTCAAAAAAGCGCCGAAACGCTGATCATCACCGACGGGGCCTTGGGGGTGCCGTACGGTGACAGCGCACGCCAGTTTATCGATATTTTCCCGGCGTCCGCAGACACCGCCCCGATCATGGTCTTTATTCATGGTGGATACTGGCAAGGGTTGGACCCAAGCTTTTTTAGCTTCATCGCGCCGGCGTTAAATGACCTGGGATTTTGTGTCGCTGTTGTCGGGTACGATCTTTGTCCCGACGTCACCGTTGGTGATATTACCGGACAAATACAGGCCGCTTGTATATTCCTGCACGACCATTGCGCCGACTATAACACCGACGGCACGCAGATTTACGTCTCTGGGCATTCTGCGGGCGGGCACTTAACCGCCGAGATGATGGCAACGGACTGGACGGCCCTCAGGCCAGACCTACCCCGCGATCTGATCAAGGGCGGCATGGCGATCAGTGGCGTTTACGATCTGCAACCATTGGTCAAGACGTCGATCAATGACAAGGTCGGGTTTGATCAACAATCGGCAAAGGAAAACAGCCCGATCTTTCGCAAACCCGTCAGTTCCGGACCGCTGGCCCTTATTGTCGGTGCCAGCGAAAGCCAGGGGTTCCATGATCAATCAGACCGGTTGCAAGACGCCTGGGCAAAGGACCTTCACTTTATTTCGCGTGTCGATATCGCCGGTAAAGATCACTTCACCGTTGTCAATCAAATGGCTGAACCCAACAGTCCAATGATTCAAGTTGTCGCAAGCCTGCTCGGTTAATCAATCGAGAAACTGGCGGCGAAATTTTTCCGGGATAAAATAAAGATAATCGTTGTTTGCTTTGGTCGCGTGACAGCCATGGCAGAAGGCTACGTCTTTGGCACCCGCCCCCTGACTGTCACCGAACAGGCTGCCATCCGGCATAATCATTTGATAGCGCCAATCACCGGTCCCGGGGCTTTTCCCCGTCGGCATTTTTTCCATCAAAAACAGCGCTCCGGCAAACACGGCGTGATCATTCGTGACCGTAAAACTATCCTTGGCAATGATCGCCCCAACCGGCATTTTCTCACCCGCCGCCAGTTTGCCATAGCGTTCGGCTTTCACGTTGGCGTAATTGTTGACGTATCGGTTGCCGTGGGTCGCAGAATTATAAGGGGCCGAATTGTACCGCCGCCAGCGCGTATAGGTCATCGCCGTCGGCTCCTTCGACCCGGCGTACCCCTTCACCATGTGATCAGACACGTTGTCGTAAACACTCATCGCTTCAGGTGCCGTCAACCGTGCGGGTTTCTTAATTTTGAAATGGCGGGCGGCTTTTGTTGGGTCAGCAGACTGGGCGGCAACAGGCGAAGTCACCAGCGCAATTAACACCCCGACAATTGTGATCAACCGATACATCATGGTCCAACCATGCACTGGTGTGGTGATCACACCCTATAAACATTCCCGTGAGCTCACGAAAACTTGAGCGCGACAGTGTGTGGCGAAAGTCCATCCAGCCATTGCTACTCGTACGGATCAGCCGCGTCTCTCAGGCCATCACCAAGGAAATTAAACGCCAAGACAATAATGATCACCGGAATCATTGGTGTCATAAGCCAAGGATAAAGGGCGACGGCTTCAATGTTTTGGGCTTCGGCCAGAAGCACCCCCCAACTGGTGATGGGCGGGCGCAAACCGAGGCCGAGAAAGCTCAACGCCGTTTCGCCAAGGATCATGCTCGGCACGCTTAAGGTCGCTGAGGCAATCAGGTGGCTCATGAAATTTGGCAATAGATGACGACTGATAATATGAGTCGGGGGCGCCCCCATCAGGCGGGCGGCAACGGCGTAATCTTCTTCGCGAAGCGCCAGCAGTTTCGAGCGCACCGCCCGTGCCAACCCCGGCCAGTCCAGCAACCCGAGAATCACCGTGATGCCAAGATAGATCCAGATCGGGCTCCAGTTGGCGGGCAGAGCCGCCGATAAGGCCAGCCACAGGGGGAGTTCCGGCAAGGAGCGTAGAATTTCGATCACCCGCTGAACGCATTTATCAACCCAGCCCCCAAAATACCCAGCCATACCACCTATACTGATACCCAAGACAAAACTTATGGTAATGCCAATCAACCCGACCGTCAGGGAAATACGCGCCCCATAAATCAACCGAGAAAACATATCCCGGCCCAGGCGGTCGGTTCCAAACAGAAACATCGTGCCATTGTCCGGCGGGCAAACGAGATGAAAGCTGGCAGAAAACAAGCCCCAAAAATCGTAGGCATCACCGGAACAGAAAAATCGAATCGACTGCGGGTTTGACGTGTCGTCGGTGTATTCCCGCTTCAATGTTTCCATATTCAAAGCGTATTTTTGCGGGTAAACAAACGGCGCTTTTAGCGATCCCTGATGGAACACATGGATGCTTTGCGGCGGCGCGTAAATGTAGTCCGTATTGCGGCTATGCAGGCCATAGGGGGCGAGCACTTCGGAGACGATAATCGACAGATAACAAAGCAACAGGATTGCGCCGGAAACCAAGGCCAGCTTGTGGCGCAAAAACCGCCACCACATCATTTGCCACTGTGACGCCAGATAAACCTTTTCCTGTTCAGCCGTCAGTTTTTCAACGGCAATCGGATCAAACGGGGCGTCTGAAACATAATGGGGAAGGCGATCCGTCATTTACGCACGCCCCCTTCAAGACGAATCCTTGGGTCAAGCATGGCCAATAGCACGTCGGACACAAACATGCCGACAACGGTCAACATCGCCAGAAAGATCAAGAACGATCCCGCCAAATACATATCCTGGCTTTGCAGCGCACTCAGCAACATCGGCCCGGTGGTCGGCAAGGACATGACCGCTGAGACAATGACCGAGCCAGACACCACTTGTGGCAACAACGAACCAATATCAGCAATAAACGGGTTCAAAGCCATCCGCAGGGGATACTTGATCAAAAGTCGGCCTTCAGACAATCCTTTCGCCCGCCCGGTGACGACGTATTGTTTTTGCAGTTCATCAAGCAGATTGGCGCGAAGACGCCGGATCATGCCTGCTGTCCCCGACGTGCCAATCACCACCACAGGCACCCAAAGGTGGGCTAGAACAGACATCACCTTATTCATCGTCCAAGGCTGATCGATATATTCCGCTTCCATCAACCCACCGATGGAGGTGCCAAACCAGACATTGGCAAAATAAAGCAAGATGAGCGCCAGCAGGAAATTAGGTGTCGCCAGGCCGATAAACCCGAGAAACGTCAGGCCGTGATCACCCCAGCTGTATTGATGAGTGGCCGAATAAACACCAATCGGGAACGACACCAGATAAACAAAAATCACGGTTGAAAAATTCAACACCATGGACAGCCACAAGCGATCACCGACCACCTCCGTAACCGGAAGATTATACTCGAACGAGAATCCGAAATCCCCCTGTAGAATACCGGTGACCCAGACGAAATACTGCTCTACCAATGATTTATCGAGCCCGTACTGAACACGCAGGAACTCTATTTTTTGCGGGTCGACAATTTCTCCCTGGGCTTTTAGCTCCTCGATATACGTCGTCAGATAATCCCCTGGCGGCAGTTGTATAATGATAAAGACCAACAGGCTGATCACCAGCATGGTCACCGCCATCGTCAACAGTCTCCTGATCAGGTAATATGCCATTCAGGACCCCTTGTGTGCAGTCATGGGTTTTTGTACCAAAACGTGTCCGGGCGGTAGAGGCCGAAGTGTGCTCCTGGGTCCCAGTTGTAAACGCCCTGTTGCGGTACGTTTTGCAGGCGATTATTGACCACAACCGGTTGCACAACGCCGGCTACGACGCCGATCGAAAATACCTGGTCGGCATGAATTTCCAACATTTCTTTCCAGATTTTTGTCCGCGCCTGTGGCGTGATAGCGATGCTCCACGCCTTATTCAGATCAAGCAGGCGTTTAGCCTCGGCGACGTCAACGGCCTCTCCGCCTTGGCCATTGGTTTGAAAGTGCATTCCCCATTTCGGCCAGTTAAATTGGCCGTCCCGCGTTGGCGCCAATTCTTCCGGTGAGGACGTATTGCTGGCCACCCCGTTTTCCAGGCCAAACCACACGGACATAATTGTCGCCCCCGAAATTGTCCTACGGTGCAGAACTTCACGCCGGGTTGGTTTGGTAAACAGCTTGATCCCCGCCTTGCGCCAACTGTCGGCAATCAATTGCAAAACATCTGCATGGTCGCTGTCTTCGCCAGCGGTTTCGACGATGATCTCGAGCGGTCGACCGTCTGCGAGAAGGCGAACACCCTGATCATCACGCTTAGTTAGCCCTGCTTTGTCGAGCAAACGATTGGCTTCTTTCAGGTCAAACGTGGCCCAACGCTGTTGATACGATTTATCAAACAATGGGCTGTTGGGCAGCAGCGTATTATTGCCTTCGATAGCCAAGCCAAAAAACACCACTTCGTTGATTTCATGACGATTGATCGCCAGCGATAGCGCCCGGCGGAAATCAACGTTCCGCAGCAACTTGCGCCAAACCGGGTCATGGGCATTTAGGTTGGGAAACAACGCAATCTGTGCTCCTTTGGCGGTCAGCCAGCGCCGCACGGTGAACCCATGCCGTTTTTCGCCGCGCTTCAGGAAGGTGTAATTCTTAAATTGCAAGCCACGGGCCTGAAGATCGACTTCGCCACTTCCGGCTTTCGCCGCGATCAGTTTGGCGCTGGAAATCGTGATGACGCTTTCATCGATATAGGGAAGTTGACGACCGTTTTTATCAATCCGATGGAAATAAGGGTTGCGTTTAAAAACGAACCGTTCAGACGGTGGAGATGTTGTGTTAATCCAGGGCTGGAGCGTTGGCATATAAATGTTGTCGTTACGGTATTGCCGGTCGCGTGAAAAATGAAGCGCCCGCCAGTTCCTTTTTCTTGCCCTTTTCACCTTGGCGTCAAGGTCTGCCGTGAGCATAAATTTAGCATGAAAATTTTTCAAATAATGAGCTGGACGATAAATAAATAATGGCGACGCCCCTGCCAGAGCGGGCAGAAAAAACGGATTTGGTTTACGCCACGTATAGCGAACCGTTGTTTGGTCAATCACTTCAAATTTTGGTTTTTGACCGTCCACAAGCAAAGCCTTGCTTGGGCCATAGGGGGAGATCACTTTATCCGTCGCCACGTCGTCCCAGAAATAGCGAAAATCTTCCGAGGTGAAGGGATAGCCGTCCGACCACTTGTGCCCCTTGCGCAGGGTAAGGGTGAAAATACGCCCGTCTTCAACATCTACGGATTTCAGCAGGTCTGGAACCAAATCGTATTTTTCAGTATAGCCGACCAAGCGGGCGTAACCGTAAACCACCATCATACGGATATCTTTTGCCCGTCCCATCAGCATACGAAGCCGTCCGCCATAGTGCCCGGGAAGAAAATTGCCGCCACCAACAATCGACGGTTCGTCTGGAATGCGCTGTTCAATGGGTGGCAACCCACCTGATTTGACTTTCGCAAGCAGCGCTGGCGGCTCAATCAGAGGTGTTGCCACAGCACTATTTAGAGCACCCGCAACAACCATCATTGCAACCGTGATCGCACTCAAAATGTGAGCCCGCACCCGCATTCAATCGCTCCTTTCCGGCACGATCAAATAGTTGGCATAACCATGATCGGCGAAAATCCTTTTGATACGGTATCTCAGCTGATCAAGAATGGCGAGAAAAGCCGCAATATTTTCGTCCTGCACTTCAACAAGCCCATTTGGCTGATTTTTTTCAATTAACGCCCGTGCGCCCCTTAAGACATCAATTTCCATATTTTCCACATCGATTTTAAGGAAATCAATCGGTTCCGTAATCATTGCATCCAGCGGCCAAACGTCCACCGCAATCTCGCCTTCAGTCGCCAATTGCACGGTTCCGAGGTGACCACGTCGTCCAGTTGACAGAAAAAATTGCCCACGCGTTTCTCCGGCACCGAGGCCAAGTTTGGATAGATCGACACCCTCAATTCCGTTGGCCGCAACGGTCAATTTCAGAATGTCCGCCGTTTCAGGGTTTGGCTCAACCGGAATGACCTTGGCGGCTTTTAAAACGCGGGCGAAAAACACCGTATGGTTACCGGTATTCGCACCGACATCGACAATCACAGCGCCTGGATTAACCACATCGCTTAACCCTTCCAACTCACGTTGTTCAAAAAAAACACCGCGCAACTGGGTCCGTTCCAAGGTCGGGTTTTTTCCGGTGTAGGGTAATTTAATGGGTTGTCCGGCGTAGTCGAAACGGATGAACTGCGGATGGTCTCGCAAAAAATCGGTAATGACGTTACGTTCATCCGCCGACCATCGTGGCAGACCGGTTGCCCTGTCAACAAACGCTTGAGCGGTCTTGAGACTGCGGTGGTTTTGCCAAATTTTCAATAAATAATGGGCAAACCAGCCGTCTCCCTGACCCGTATCAAAACGTATGGGTGAGACGATCCCCGTGCGCACAAAATGGCTGCGCCCAACCCACCACACCAACGCCATATGGCAGGCGTTAATAAAATCATCACAGGTAAACCGGCTTAATTTCTGTTCGACACCGTCAACGGTAATGCCGCCCCAAATGGCGTCATAAGGTTTCAGTGCAGGGCCTACATTTTCGAAATTGCGAGTGTTCAATTGAACGTCTGGTTCTTGAAAAAAAATCCACTCGGCACCGATGGCTTCGGCGTCGTCGATCCCGGCATTCCAGACGTCGGCCAGACTCTGACCCTTTTCCGGTACCTGATTAACAACAAAGATATCCTCTTGCGCCATATCAGGCAGGAACCGTATCGGGATGACGATGGGCGCGAACGTAGTGACCACCACCCAAATCAATAAGTGATGCGTCCTTGGCTTCGGTGATGTTGTAGGGTTCGGGCCACCCCGACGGTTCTGCCATCGAACTTTCACGAATGGCCGGAAAATCTAAAGGAACGTTCAAATCCGGCACCGGAACAGAGGCAAGGAGGGATTTGGTGTAGGGGTGGCGCGGGTTTTTAAACAACAAATCCTTGGGCGCAATCTCGACCAGCCGCCCACGACACATAACGGCAATTCGGTCAGCGATATAGTTGACCACTGCCAGATCGTGCGAAATGAACAGATAGGTCAAACCCAGTTCCTTTTTCAAGTCTTGCAGCAAATTTAACACTTGTGCCTGAACTGACACATCCAGTGCCGATACCGGTTCGTCACAAATCACCAGCCCAGGCTGAAGTGCCAACACCCGGGCAATGCCAATCCGCTGGCGCTGACCACCGGAAAAACTGTGCGGATAACGATTGAGGTAACGCGGGTCGAGACCAACGAGGTTCATCAGTTCAATGACAAATTCCCGACGATAGTCCCGATCGCCCAGTCCGTGAATTTTCATCGGTTCGCTGAGGATATCAAAGACCGTCATCCGGGGGTTTAGCGACCCGAACGGGTCTTGAAAGATATATTGAATTTTACGACGGTAGGGGATCATCTGTCGATCTCCCAACGTTAACAGATCTACGTCTGTACCATCATCATTGAATATGATCTCGCCGGCGCTGGCATCTAGGGCACGCATGATCATTTTGCTGACGGTCGTTTTGCCGCATCCACTTTCACCAACAAGGGCCAGACATTCACCACGTGCAATTTCAAAACTGACGTGGTCGACTGCCCTCACGTCCGTCTCAGCGGCGCTACCGACGCTAAACCCGTCACTGCGAATGGCGAACGTTTTGCTAACATTGTTAACACGAAGAATCGTTTGCCCCTCTGGTGCGGATGCAGCCTGCCCCATGCCTGTCAACAGATGCCCGCGATGGGGTTTAATGGCGCGAAGGGGCTGCAACCGTTCCGCCGAATTGCTATCAAGACGCGGAACAGCGTTCATTAAGGCTTGCAGATAAGGGTGGCCGGGGTTCGAAAACACGTCATCAATCGCCCCACTTTCCATCACCTCCCCATGATAAACGACCACCACTTCGTCCGCCATATTGGCAACCACGCCCATATCATGGGTGATCATGAGAACGGCCATTTGCAATTCTTTTTGCAGGTCCTTGATCAAGCCGAGGATGTTCGCCTGAACCGTAACATCAAGTGCCGTCGTCGGTTCGTCGGCAATCAATAGTGATGGCCCACACACCAGCGCCATGGCAATCATCGCTCGCTGACGCAGCCCACCAGAAAGTTCGAAGGGATAGGTTCGGTAGGCTCGGTCGGGATCGGGGAAACGCACAAGCCGTAAAATGTCAATCGAGCGCTTTTTGGCGTCTTGTTCTGAAAGCCCTTCGTGCAACCGAAGGGCTTCGCCAATCTGATTGCCGACCGTGTGCAGTGGCGATAGCGCCGTCATCGGTTCCTGAAAAATAATTGAAATTTTCCCGCCCCGAATGGCACGGTATTCTGGCGATCGAGGATCAAGTTTTGCCAGATCGACAACGTCGCCAGTGTTCGCGTCGGCAAATAAAATCTCACCGGAATCGACTTGGGCATTACGCGGTAAAATGCCCATGATTGCCTGCGCGCACACGGACTTTCCCGATCCACTTTCACCGACAATCGCGACGCAAGACGCCGCCTTGACACGAAAAGACACACCACGCACCGCTTCCATGCGTCCAGCGCGGGTATCGAAACAGACGCGTAAATCGTTAACCCGCAACAAGTCTGTCATCCAGCGCCTCGTAATGTCATGTGCCAAACAGCCGATTGGCTGGTAACCATTCTATGGTTTGCCGACTTTGGGTCCAGTGTAAGAATTTTTCAAGAAAATCCCAGCATGCGTCATCATGATCAAGGTGGTGACTGAGCAAACCCGTCGGTTCAGTGGGGTCATGATGCTGACAGCGTTTGCCATACAAATGATCATGCACTTGATCCAACACCTTCTTTTCCCCTGCAAATCCACGATGACCGCGCCAATCAATAAGGTCCATATGGGTATTAACCAGGGATACGGTCGAATTTTTCCGCGGTCCAAAGGTCGATGCACCAAGATACCCCTGGGCTGAAAGTTCTTGGTGTAAACGTTCAGACATTCGGTTCCACGGCGGCACAAAGATTTTACAACGTTGGGCAAAGGGTGACATCATTGACCATCCCGAAACAACGTCCCTGATCATCTCATGAGCGTCGCGTATTTCAGGATACTCTGACGACTTTTCACCTGCCGCAGCATGGTTTTTATGGGCAAAACCATGCTGGACAACATCTACAGACATCTGCCGATTAAGACGATCAGCGAGACCCGCATCCAAGTCAGCCGGGACAACCGCGAGGACAAGCGGAACCTTGACCCGTGCCTGCATATCAAGCAATCGTTCCAGGGCGGGTGTCACCTGGACGGCATCGTCATCTCGCCACCAGAACTGGGCGCATAAGCCGACGTCATCCCAGGCATTTAGTTCGTCATCAAGGTCTTGCCAACTGGCCATGTCAATTCTGTGAGACCATGCGGGAAACCATCCGCGCGGTGGTTTCAGCACCTGACAAATCTATGTCGATATCTCCGGTCCGGTTTGCCTCCATCGCCTCATCGATGGCCTTCACCATTCCGTCTACCGACAGGTCATCCGCCGACAAAAGGTGAAGGAACCCCCGGTTGGCAAATTCTCTGGCACGGTAGGTTTGTTCGCCTTCATCTCCGTCGGCAAAGGGAACGATGATCGCTTTACACTTGGCACTGAGCACATCCATAACCGTATTGTACCCCCCCAGCGATATGGACAAGGCCGCGTTGGGCAGCATGTCACGGAAATCCGCCCGCGCCCACTCAATCACCACATTTTCGGGGGCATTCGCACATAAATCATCAAACACCGGTTTGGGCAAATAATCGCCCGCTAAGAACCGCCACGGCAAATCGGCAACGCGGCTCAATGGTCTAGCCGCCAACGCCAAGCGTAAAAGGTTTTCTCCGACCGCGCCGCTGCCGGTCGAAACGATCACCTCGCCTGTTCCTGCCTGTGAGGGTACGGCGGCGGGATTATGATCCGTGACGTAGCCCGTATAGGCGACTTTGTCTTTGAATCGACCAATCAATTCAAAGGTTTCGGCCAACGAAATGACGCCTTCATCGCCATGCACGAGAATATGATCAAAATACCGGTCAATAATATCAGCAATTACGATGTCGCGCTCTGGCTTGACCCGACCAACCAGAACTTCTCGCACGGAACAAACCACGGGTATTTTGTGGTCAATGCTGTCGAGCAGCGGTAACAATTCAAAGCGAAATTGCCGCCGACCGAACGGAAACAGTTCAATCAGCAACAGATCAGGCTTGACCTCGGCATACAACGCAGCCAGCAAGTCGCGTCGCTTATCGCGCCAGGCATCATCAATGGGATTATCAAATTCATCGACCAACAGCTTGAAACTGGAATCGGCAGCCCGCGCGGACGGCAGTTGGAGCACCTCAGCGTCGCCAAAATCGGCTAATGGGACAGGTGGCCCGCCCAGGACGACGACGACGTCCAATCCGCAGCGGGTCATGCTGCGGGTGATGGCAGCGGCCCGTTTGACATGACCGATGCCCAACAAATGCTGTACATAAAATAAAACGCGCGACGTCATCGGCACTCCAATGGTATATTCATCTCCGCAACCTGCGGGGACCCTTCAAATACATGGAAAAGATAGCCCTCGCCATGACGAAATTTAATTGGCGACTTGTCTGTCATGCGCCAACCGGTCGCCAGAGCATAAAGCGCCTGTAAGACACCTTTATGACAAATCGCTAAAGTTGATCTGTTTAAGGACGCCAACCACGGTTTCAGGCGACGTTGCACCTCTCTCGGGCTTTCACCACCATCGGGGCGAAAATCCAAACCCTTGGCCTCGTGAGCCGCCATGATCTTGCGGCCAAGGGCATGCTGAAGGTCTTGCCAGTTTTGACCTTCCCAATCGCCCCAAGACATTTCGGTCAACGCTGGTTCGATATCAGGTGTTCTCCCCAACACTTGAGCCGTTTGTATGGCTCGGCGCAACGGACTGCAAACGCAGTGATAGGCGTCGAATTTTGACGGAATCGCCCATCGGCGAACTTGCGCCACCCCCTCTTCATTCAATGGTCGGTCAGACCGACCCTGCAAACGGTTTTCCGCGTTCCAATCGGTAACGCCGTGACGCACGACAAGTAGCGGGGTCATCGGACTAACGCCCCAAGTGCTTCATCCAGAACCTTACCAGCCGTGCGGATATCATGCCGGTTCCGAACATGGTCGAACGCGCATAAACCCATGTCGCGGCGCATTTTTTCATCATCTATAAGCACGGACACCTTATTTGCAAAATCGGTGACGCTTAAATGATCCGCCAACAACCCCGTTTCCCCATCCCTGATCACATCCGGAACGCCGTAACCGTTACCACCAACAACCGGTAAACCCGCCGCACCCGCTTCAAGAAAACACATGCCCGGCGTTTCCTTGACCGCCGGCCAGACAAAAATATCCGATGCCGCATAAGCGCCGGCAAGCCCATCGGCACTTTGTCGGCCCAGCCACCTCACCCGATCCTGCAAAGGCGCAAACAAGGACTGTATATGAGCCAGTTCAGGGCCCTCACCTACAACAAGCAGTTGCCATTGTTTGTTGGCAATACTCCCGAGGGCCTCGGCAAGCATCGCATAGGACTCGGTTTTATCACCCGGCCGCATCATGGCGACGCTTAGCAACCACGGTACCTCGCCATTCAACCCATGTTCGCCGATCAACTTACGCCGATGAGCACACCCATGAGCAGCCGCCGCCGCAAACGGGGCACTATCAAGAAACGGCGGAAGCTGCTTATACTGAGCGTTGTCCGACAGGCGGGGAAGAACACAAGCCCGGTCCGTTTTTGTCAAACCAATGACCAGACGGGTTTGTGCAAGGGCCGCGCCAACTGCGGCATGTCCGCTCGCCCATGGCCCAGCTTGTTGTTTTGGCGCAAAGGACGCTTCGGCCACGACGTAGGGAATAGCCAGTTTTTTGGCTATTTTCGGACCGAGCCAATCCGGGGCCTTATGATAAAGATGATAAGTAAACCAGAGATCGAGCTTATCGGTCCCTTTGCGGCGGATCACTTGGTCGGCAATCTGACGGCCCAATCGTTTCAAACGCTGTTGCCGATGCGGGTTCCCATCCCGATCAAAACTACGAAAAGTGCTGATGAGGTCAACATTATGCCCACAGTGTTCAAGCGCCTGAATCAGCAACCGGCCAATCAGGCGGTCTCCCGACGGTGTCGGTGACGTCGGAGATTTAAGAGGAGCGTAAAATCCGATATTCATTGCCCCGTCGCCTCACCCGACAGCCCAAATCGCTCAGCCAATTCGCCGATAGTTCCATCGTGTGAAAAAACATTAACCACTCGTGCCTGCCCTGCCAGCCCAAGCTTCTGACGAAGGGAGGGCGTCGTAATCAAGCGATGCAGCGCCTTGCCAAGGGCATCACTATTATCTGGTTCGACCAACAACCCGGTTTCATTTTCAATAATCAGTTCGGGCACTGCAGAAACCCGGGTTGAAAGGCAGGCCAGGCCCTGACTTTGTGCTTCCATTAAAACATTGGGTAATCCGTCGCGGTCGCCATCATCAGCAATGCGGCTAGCCAACACAAACAGATCAGCCTGACGGTATAGCGCAAGCACCTCTTCTTGCGGACAGGCCCCCCGCCACTCGATCCGCCCGGACACCCCACAGGCCTGAGCTTTGGCTTTCAGTTTATCCATCAACACCCCACCGCCGACATGAACAAATCGCCAGTTCAAACCGTCTGGCAAGGCTGCCAAGGCATCGATAAGGGTACCATACCCCTTCTTTTCCACGGCCCGCCCAACCGATAGGATACTGACGGGCGACGCCTGATCATTACCATCGGCCAGTGAATAGGTCCGGGCCGATGGTATAAACCGCGCCAGATCAAGCCCGTGATACAGTTTTTTGACTTTATCGGCGGTGCTGTCTGACACCCCCCGCAGGTGATCACAATTGGTCTGAGTACAGGTCACCAACCATGCCATGTTTGCCAGCTTTTCCGACTTTTCCCAGGCAGGTGAGGTGTAGATGTCCTTGGCGTGGGCAGAACAACTCCAGGGCAAGCCTTTCAGGATCGCCCCATAACGGGCAACTGACGCCGGGGTATGCAGAAAATGGGCATAAATCCAGGTGATCTGCGCGGGCAATTCATGAGCCATAACCAGGGCTTGCCCAAACCGACGAATACGATTGGGCGTGGCGTCCCGCGCTAAGTCGGCGAGCCAGACTGACCGGGCTTGTTTATAGGTTGGCAACCGCCTTAACGCCCACCACGCCTTAACCACCCTGAGCGGTTCCTGATACAAATATTCCGGCAAATAATTTATGGCCGCCGAAATTTGATCGTGGATCGGATGAGTGCGCGTGTCGGTTGGGTGGCGCAGTGAGACTAGGATGTAGTCAAGTCCAAGCCTCTGAAGGCTAAGAATTTCCTGAGCAATAAAGGTCTCAGTAAGCCTGGGATAGCCCTTAAGAACGATGGCAACCGTATGTTTCACCTTGTTATCGTCAGCCTTCGCCGGGAACGAGATGCAGTGACGGTGTTTGTGGCTTATCTTCGTTCAGCCATTGGTCAACCACCGTGTTGATTGTCGTTAAACCATCGAGCAGACCCGGCAAATGAACACTCGACGGTCGCGCACGATCGGGGAGTGCGCGAATAGCCGTTGCCATCTTATGGGGATCTCGATTTTGGTCATCAACAATCATCGTCACCAGGCCCAAGCTTTCCGCCCGCGACGCGCGGATGTATTGCTCAAGGCGCGGCACTGTACGCGGCACAATCAGGCTCGGTTTATCGAACGACAAAATTTCGCAGAACGTATTATATCCGCCCATGGCGATCACGCCGGACGCCTTGGAGACAAGGTGCTCCAGATTGGCATCGAAGGTAATGGCATGGACGTTGCTCAGGGTCTCGACCCGTTGCATGAATTCCGTCTGACGGTCCATATGCATAAAAGGTCCAAAAACGACGAAGGCGTCATGGGGAATACCGGGATCATGTTCATAGGCCCGCAGCACCCAGTCCACCAGATCGGCACCGTCACCGCCGCCGCCAGGCGTGACCAGAATATAGGGTTTGTGGGAGTCGAACACGTCCGGCCCGGCCGGATTAAACGATGGCAACGAGGTTCGCCGTAGATAGCCCGTATAGGACACTTTTTTAAGAACCTGTTTTGGAACGCTGACGCCTTCAAGCGGATTGCACACCTCTGGAATTCCATAGACCCAAATATGGTCGTAAATATCCCGCAGCGCCGGAACGGCCATCTTGCGTTCCCACTCTTCGGTCAGTTTACCGGGATCATCCATGACATCGCGCAACCCAAGGACCAAACGTGTCCCCCTGGCCTTTAGCATGTTCATGGTTCTACCGACCTCACCACGCAACCCTGTTGGCTCCTTATCGACCAGGAAAATGTTGGGTTTAAAGACTTCCGCCGTATTGCGAATAATGGTTTCGCGAATGCTCATGGCATCTTCAATGCCAATGTCCAGACCAAGGGTGGTATAACCGCCACTGCGCAATTTTACGACACCAGGAATACGGACAAAATCGACCCGCGACCGGAAATCAAAGCTTCCAATAATCGGCGACCCGGACAAAATCAGTACCGACAAATCCGGGCGATTCTCAACCAGAGAATGGGCAATCGCCCGGCATCGCCTAAGATGCCCCAAACCAAAGGAATCGTGACTATAAATCAACAGGCGTTTGTGGGCTGAGTCGTTTACCATCATTTCCCCGATGTTGGCTAGGCCGACATGTTAACTGATGTGATAAGGTATAACGCCCCAACACAAAACAAAATATTGTGAATGTTTCTGTATATTCGAAGACAAATCAGGCCTTGCATGTCCTTATCGCTTCGCCGTCTAATATATTGCTAACGAATAAGGCGGTCACGAACGCAACGCAAAAACGGACGGGCAATCACTTATGGAATCGACAATATTCAAATTCATCTGGCGTTTCAGCAAGACCCAGCAATTAATTTTGCTCGGCGTTACGCTGATGTCTTTTCCATTTTATTATATATCCCTCGACCTGCCCAAGATCATCACCAACCACATTAAAGATGCCGCCGTCGGCAAAGTCCTGCCCCAGGACCTGTTTGGTTATGTTTTGGGGCCAGTCGAATACCTTCTGGCCCTTTGTTTTCCAATGTTGGCGTTGGTCTTCATTAATGGCGCTTTTAAGTATTGGATCAACGTCTATCGCGGGCGCATGGGCGAGAGAATGCTCCGCCGCCTACGTTACACTCTCTACAGCCGTATCCTGCGCTTCCCACTTAAGCAGTTCCGCAAAATCTCTCAGGGTGAAATCATCGCCATGATTACGGCGGAGGTTGAGCCCCTGGGCGGCTATATCGGTGCGGCCATATCGCTGCCGTTATTTCAGGGTGGCATGCTGGCAACCGCCCTGGTCTTCATCATGGTGCAAGACGTCTACCTCGGAATGGGGGCCATCGCCCTCTATCCGCTACAAATGTATATCATTCCGAAATTGCAGGCCAAGGTTAACGCCCTTGGTAAACAGCGGGTCCAAGCCGTCAGGCGTTTGTCTGAACGTATCGGCGAATCCGTCACCGGCATTCAGGACATACACGTTCATGATACATCCAGCTTCGAGCTCGCGGGTTTTTCAAAATGGTTGGGCGAGATTTACCATATTCGCTTCGACATCTATCAAAAGAAATTTTTCATCAAGTTTCTCAACAATTTCATCGCCCAATTTACACCATTCCTATTTTTGTCGGTTGGCGGATCTTTGGTCATCTGGGGTGATCTTAGCGTCGGTTCCCTCGTGGCTGTCTTGATTGCCTACAAAGACTTGTCCCCGCCCTGGAAAGAGCTATTGGGGCATTATCAAATCGCCATGGACGCGCGCATCAAATACGAACAATTGATCGACCAGTTTAGGCCCGCCGGTATGCTCGACGAACACCTCCAGCACGGCACACCTGCCGACAGTGGCAAGCTGGAAGGAACCTTCAACGCCAACAACGTTATCATCGAGGCCGAGGGCGGTTTTAACGCCCTTGATAATGCCAATGTGGAAATTTCACTGGATGGAAAAACGGCGATTCTAGGGTCAAGCGAGTCGGGACGAGAAGACCTTGTGCGGATGATTGTCCGGTTATCAACGCCAAATCGGGGGAAATCGATGCTCGGAGGGCACGATTTGAAATCCATACACGAAGCGGTTATTGGTGAGCGAACGGCTTATGCTGATCAAAGCGCTTTTGTTTTCAACGGCTCCGTTCGCGACAATCTGCTGTACGGCCTAAAGCATCGCCCCATAAACCAACCCGATTACGACGAGGATCAACGCACCCGTCGTCAAGCCTTCTTATCAGAGGCCGAACAGGCCGGTAACTCGCTGGATGATATATCCGCAGACTGGATTGATTTTAAGCCTCTGGGATTTGAGACCGAAGAGGAAACGTCCGCCCACATCATTGATACCCTTGACGCAGTCGGTCTGAAGCAGGACCTTCATGAATTTGGCATGCAATCCAGCATTGACCCCAACGTCTACCCTGAATTGGCGGAAAAGATCCTCGTCGCCCGTGGCGCGCTATTGCGCCGCTTAGAAGATCCAAAACTCGCCCGACTGATCGAACCTTTCAACAAAGATTTATTCAACAACAACATGACAATTGCTGAAAACATTTTGATGGGCACGCCCAAGGGCAATGCCTTTAAAATTGGTGACCTCGGCACCAACGCCTACATGCTATCGGTTCTCGACAAAGTCGGAATTCGTCAGCGTTTTTTGACGATCGGGCAAAAAGTCGCCGAAACGATGATCGAATTGTTCAAAGACCTGCCGCCGGGGCACGAATTTTTTGAACGTTTCAGCTTCATTCAATCCGATGAATTACCTGAATTTCAGGCCATGATCCGCCAAATCGAAACCCACGGAACCGACGGCCTGGAAGACGCTGACCGTGCGCGCCTGATGGAACTGCCGTTCATGCTAATTCCCGAAAGGCACCGCCTTGGGCTCGCCACCGATGAGGAAAAAGCCAATATCCTAAAAGCCCGTCAGGTCTTTGCCGAGGATTTGCCTGACCACCTAAAACAGTCCATTGAATTTTTCGACGTTGATTCCTTTAACGCTGCCGCATCGGTTCAAGACAACATCTTGTTCGGCAAGGTCGCCCTTGGTCGTGCGAATGCTCAAAAACAAGTGACCGAAGCCATTAATGATATTATTGGCGCGCTCGATTTGGATAAAACCCTAATCGACCTTGGGCTGGAAACCCCCGTCGGTGTCGCGGGTGGACGCTTGTCAGCGGCGCAACGCCAAAAACTCTGTGTCGCCCGGGCCTTGATCAAAAAACCGGATGTATTGGTGTTAAATGACCCGCTAAGTGCCCTTGATCCCGTCACGCAAGATACCTTAATGATTAATATCATCGCGCGCCTTGAAGGCCGTGGGCTGATCTGGGTTCTTAACCGCCCGGAACAAGCCAAGCGATTTGACAATGTTGTGGTACTTGAGGCCGGTCGCATTGTCGAATCCGGGCGCGTCGACGAACTGGAACAAGATGGAACATATTTCCCCAAACTGCTGGCGGGTTAAACACCTCACAGGGGAAACAACCCGCAACGAAAGAAGGTGAAAAATGGAAATTGATGATGTGGCACGGACGTTAAAGTCGATTCCGCTATTTGCAAATCTTGACGTATCCAAGCTCAAATTATTGGCTTTTGCCAGCGACAGATTAACCTTTGATGATCAAGAGGTTATCTTCGAGACAGGTGATGCGGCTGATGCCGCCTATTTGATCGAAAGCGGCGCAGCAGATGTTTATGTTACCGAAGGTGAGCGGCAAATTAAGGTCAACGAACTTGGCAAAAACGATCTTTTTGGCGAAATGGCCCTGTTTTTGAAATCGGGGCGATCTGCGACTGTCGCCGCACAAGGCACATTGGTTGCCATGAAACTGGAAGGCGAGTTGTTTTTAAGTATGGTGACAGAAAACCCGGACGCCGCCCTTGGTGTGATGACCGCGTTAAGCGAAAAAATCGTCCACGCCAGTGAACAAATTGCAAAAAATGCCTAAACGCTGAACAGTTCGTGCACACCATCGACGCCGCGCAGGTCGTGAACACCCAGCGGGTTCATCGCATCGCCCACGTTGTCGGCAAAGGCCTTTGAGGCGATGATATTGGTGTTCAAGTCCCGGCTCTTGGCCTCGATACGGGCCGCCTGATTAACCGCTGGCCCAATCACCGTAAACTCTAGGCGTTCTGGGATACCAATATTGCCATAGGTGACGTCGCCAATATGAAGACCAATGCCAAAACCAATTGTTGGTCGCCCTTCACTTTCCAGTTCCATATTGACGTGATTGACAAGACTTTGGGCATCTTTTGCCGCCTTAAGCGCCCGTTTTGATGCCATTTGAGCTTCATCACAGCAGTCTCTATCCTCAATCGGGAAAATCGCCAGCGCGGCATCGCCGATAAACCGCAACACTTCGCCGCCATTGTCGACAACGGCACCCGCCATGCAGTCGAAAAACCGGTTGAGGTAATCCAAAAACTCCGGTCGCGACATTGATTCCGCCAGTGGTGTTGAATTTCTGAGATCACAAAACCAGATCACCGCATGCAGTTCTTCACTGTCACCACGCTTGATCAATCCATTGAGCACCCGGTCACCGGTTTTTTCACCAAGAAACGTACGCATCAACGTTACCGCCATACGTTCCTTGGCATGAACCTCAAACAATCGCGCCATCAACGGCAGAACGTCATGGATATGACCAAGTGTTTCCGTTGAAAACCCATGTACGGCGTCAGTCGCCAGGGTAATTGCATTGATTTGCCCGTTGGAAAAGCGCATCGGCATGGCAACGTAATCCGTCCCCCCCTCGTCTCTCAGTTCGGCGATAATCGGAAATTCATCGGCCGTATCCGCGTTGATCCAGCGCCGGACCCCGCCTTCGCCCTCGAAAACTGGTTTGAGCGGACTAAGTAGAAAATTATCATCGCTTATAGTGTCATGATTGGCGTCAAACCGATCAACCTGTTTGCTATCCCGCCGCCAACGGTAACCGTTTGCCATCAATAACGGGTGCAGGGTTTGAATGATCACGTTAAGGCGCATCACCGACGCACCATTTTGATTGAGCTGATTGGCGAACCGCGACACCAGTTCACGGGTCGTTGTCGCGTCCCAGGCCTCTCTCATCATCCATTCGACAAGCGGGTTGGTGGCATAGGACTGGGCAACCGCCTTTTGCTCAACAATCTCGACGTCATCTTCGTACCAGGCATCCATTTGATCCCAATAAAATGAGACATGGTCAGCAATACCAATGACTTCCGGCATCGGCGCGTCGTAGCTCCATACCGCGTTTTCCGCAACTCTGCCATCAACGGCCAACGTCCAATAGCTGGCATTTCCCTTGAAGGGACAGTGGGTGTGATGTTCGGTTTTTGTCAGAAGGTCGGCGCGAACGTCAGATTTTGGAAAATAGTAGTAAGGTGCATGACGGGTTTCACGCAGGACCAAGGCATTTTTACTGTCAGCAACGATTACACCGTTATACTTCACCCGAATGCGTTGATCCGCAGGCTCTATGTCCACCCGGTAATCCGGACTTTTGGAAAACCCATTGGCCATCGGTACAATTCGGGCTGCCGCTCGCATGTTGCCTCCTAGGCTTGCAAGTAATGTAACTGATTACTTAGTCTGAAAATATTGCCACACAAGGCCTCTTTTCTCCAAACGTCAGCTCAGGTAGGTTGCAGAATACTTAATGGCGACCTTGACTGAACAGGACTGAAGCTATCCCCTTACCGCCACTTGATACCCGCGGATTCAATCCCATTATCCGCCTGCGCGCCGCAATCATTGAAAGACGGGTCGCAGGACGCAACCGACGGGCCGAAAAAATCCTGAGAAGCATGACGACACTGTGGTCAGCGATGATGGAGTATACCAAAGGTTCAGACGTGACCGGCGCGTCAATGTCCGATTTCCTAACCCTCTACCAACACGTCCGCAGCCACAAGCCTATGGAAATTCTGGAGCTGGGAACCGGCGTCTCCAGCGTTGTCCTTGCCCACGCACTGCTCGACAACGCCAACGAAGGTCATGGCCTCGGCCATATCACCTCAATGGAGGAAGACGAAAACTGGCACCGGACCGCAGTAGAAAACCTGCCCGAAAACCTGCACCGTATCGTAGACATCCGCCACAGCCCGAAGATTGATGGCGCTTATAAACTGTTTCGCGGGGTACGGTATACCGAGATCCCGGATCGCCCCTATGATTTTGTCTTTTCAGATGGCCCGGAACGTCATTCACCGGTCAATAATGACAAGCTGTTTGATCTTGATTTGATTTTGATCGTCATGCGCTCTGATCGACCGGTTCGTGCCATTGTCGACAACCACTATCTGACGTTTTATGTGTTGCAAAAAGTATTCGGTATCAAACACGCGCGCTACAGCGTGTCCCACCGTTTGATGTTTGTCGGTCCCGTCGATAAATCACACGCCCGCCATCTTCGTAAAGAAAATTTCATTCCTGACCTGCGTCTGTTCGCGCCGACCGAACTCAAACTTCGCATGGCCCTGGATGATGAAAAACCGCCCCCCAGAAAGAACGGCTGACCATAATGTCCCAAGACCCCGACGTCATCATCATCGGTGCCGGTGCCGCCGGTCTTATGTGCGCCATCGAATGTGGCAAGCGCGGGCGTAATGTCCTGGTACTTGAACGTTCAGAAAAGATTGCCGAAAAAATCAGAATTTCTGGCGGCGGGCGCTGCAATTTCACCAACCTGACCATCAAGCCGGAAAATTTTCTCTCTGATAATCCACGGTTTTGTCTGTCGGCACTCAGACGTTACACCCAACACGACTTCATTTCCCTGATTGACGCCCACCAAATCGCGTATCATGAGAAGACACTGGGCCAATTGTTCTGCGACAGCTCATCCAAACAAATAATCGATATGTTGATGAGCCTGTGCGGGGCCCACGGCGTAACAATGCTCACCGAATGTGACATCATCAAAGTCCAGAAATCTGATCGCTACAGTGTCATCAGCAATCTCGGCACCCACCGGGCCAAATCTCTAGTCATCGCCTGCGGGGGGAAATCGATTCCCAAAATGGGCGCGACAGGGTTTGGCTACGATGTCGCCCAGCGTTTTGGTTTGAACCTGATCGACCCACGCCCGGCCCTTGTGCCATTGACCTTCGAAGGAACCCTTCTGAGAAAGCTAAAGGCTTTGGCTGGTGTATCGGTCGATGTCACGGTGACCTGCAATAAAGCAAAATTCTCGGAAGCCTTGTTGTTCACGCACCGCGGACTGAGCGGCCCGGCCATTTTACAGATTTCCTCCTATTGGCATTTAGGCGACGAAATCATTATCGACATGGCACCAGGTTGCAACGTGTTCGAGTTGCTAAAACAAGCCCGCGATGATCATCCCAAACAAACCTTGCGCGCCGCATTGTCGGCTTTCTTACCGAACCGCGTCGCTGACTATATCGAACACACAGCGGCCTGCACCGGCACCTTAGCCGATCTGTCGAACAAACGCCTGCAAGGTGTCGGTGACTTGGTTAACTGCTGGCGACTTCGGCCTGATGGCACAGAAGGGTTTCGCACCGCTGAGGTGACCGTCGGCGGCGTTGATACCAAGGGCTTATCCTCGAAAACATTCGAATGCAACGATGTTCCCGGTCTCTATTTCGTCGGCGAAGTTCTTGACGTTACCGGCCATCTCGGCGGTTATAATTTCCAATGGGCATGGTCGTCGGGTTGGGCAGCGGGGCAGGTCGCCTGATTTCCAATCACTGACAAAGGTTAGCTGACAGGGCAGTTGCGCCGTCCATCGCTATTTGACCCGTCTCACCTTGTCGCCTCGATAGAACGAGATCAGTGCAGAAATTTCGCTATCACGGAACGGGTTATCCAGACCGGTAAGGCTGTCCCCACGCACCCCGATAACCAAGCGCGCGGCCAGTTCCGCCGGAGAAATATTTTGCGCCAATGTGAACAAGTTCCAAGCTGGCCGGCGACCGCTGAGGTCAGGGTCGTCGTGACAAGCGGCACAATAGGTCTCATGCAGAGTTTTCGCCTGGCGTTGGGCATTTTTACGGTTGTCTGGCGGTAATAATCCGCTCGTCTCAAACGGATAGCGCTGTACCAATTGAGATAGCACCTTAAGTGCCGACGCACGGTCACCTTGGTCAAGAGCGCTTCGGATCATTTCCACAGGTGTATCTTCAAATTGGGCAACCGATGGATCGTCGTTCCGCGCTGCACGGATCAACAGGTCCAAGACCGCCAATCCGCCTCGCAACCGTGCCGTCACACCGCTTCGGTGGTGGGCGGATAAACTTTCATCATTCAGTCGTCGGCCGTCGGCGTACATGACTGCGATCTCGGCACCAAGCCGCCGTACATTTTCCCCTGCGGCCTTGGCCGCGGTGATCGGAATAAGCAAAAGGACGGCGGCCAAGACTGTGAACGGTACAGCCAGGACCCCCGCCCGTTTCATCGCACTTAACGCTTAAAGCTTGATTGGATCGGCAAGGACTTGTCTGCCGACCATTCGATCATTGAGCCGTCGTACATTTTAACATCGTGGTTGCCCATCAATTCAGACGACACAAACCAACCGAGCGACGCCCAGTGCCCGGAGTTACAGAAACTGATCTGTTTCCCAGACGTTGGTACGTCAGCCATGGCATACAGTTTTTTCAACTCGCTTGGGGTGCGAAACGACCCACCACCGTTTTTAGTCAGCCAATTTTCAGGCAAGTTCTTAGCTCCCGGAATTGTCCCAAAACGTTTTGCTTTACCGTGTTTATTGACGCCGAGGTATTGGTTGTGAGGACGAAAATCGACCAGTTTACCACCGGCTTCCATCTCCTTCTTGACGTCAGCTTTGGACACCAACATGTCTTGGCGAAGGTTCGCCTTGAAGGTTTTTGCCGACGGCTTATTAGCCCCCTTCTCCATCGCATTGACCGGCTTTTTTGTCTTTGCATCGACCTGCTTGGTGTACGCTTTCATCCCGCCATCGAGAATCGAAATATTGTCATGCCCCAGAACCTTGAAGGTCCAATAGATTCTGGCCGCAGTGCCAACATCCAGCGCCTTGCCACCAACTGGAATCAAGACCACGTGATCAGTGTTGCCAATCCCCAGCCCGCCTATCAGTTTTTCCAGCTTTGGCGTCGGCGACAGTTGGCCTACGGTATTGTTTTTATCTTTGGTACGCCAGCCGTCCTTCAGATAGTCGGTCCACACCGCACCGGGAATGTGCCCACGCAAAAAATTGGCCTTGCTTTTGCCACCAAGCTTGCCCCCGACGTCCAGGAATACAATATCAGGTTTGCCCAGATTGGATTTCACCCAATCGACATCAACCAACGGCGTCGCCGCATTCGCCACCCCGACGGCGGCCATCACCGCTAGGGCAAATAGTGTCGAAAAAATCTTCTTCATGGTCGTTCCTCCTTGTTTAGATTTGCTTTGATTGCACCTAGATCGTGACAACCTTGTCTGCCGCCAAGATCTCTTGCACGACCGTATCCCACGCTGCATCGTCATCCACCTCGATCCGGGCGGTATCGATACGCGACACGGTGTGTTCTCCTCTTTCCAGAACGTCGAGCGCGGACCGCACCTTGACGTCGTCTGGAAACAATCCGCTATTCAATTGCAATATTTTCATTGTCAAACGTCCTAAAGATTTACCGTCAAATCGCTCTCAATGATGGCCGCTGCCAGCGCGTCTGCATCAAGCAAGGTCAACTCTGAAGCCATTTCCGTAACCGTGGTCTCTGGCATAATTTCGGATAATTCAAGCAACTCCGCATGGGATACCAGTTCCGCTGTTTCTTCGACCGGTCCGGTCATCAGCACCAGGCGAACCCTATTATCGGCGATGGTCAGGCCGGCGGCGACACGCATACCTTCGCCGTGATCACGCCGGGCCAGGACAACGATATTTTTTTCTGCCATCTTGTCGTATCCTTTATAGGCTGACCACACGGGCCGCCTCGGTCATCATTAAACTGTTGGTGGTCTGACTGCCTTTTTCGATAGGACAGTCACCATTTCCCGCCTTGTCCCAGGAGTGTTCGCAAACCGCCGCATGTGTGGCCCCGTTTAAGGCGTCGATAACGTCGCGATTGTCCAGGAGCTGAACACCATCGTTGGTGATGAAGCAGCCCCATCGTACGTCCGCCCGTGTCAAAGCACGCATCAAGGGTAGCGCCACCAACGCCCCGTCTTTCGATGATAGGTGCATCATCACTTCCACTGGCTACCGCCTTTCCTGATCATTTTCGGCACCGGAAACGTTTGCGCATCGGCGGGCAAGCCGCCATCAGCCGCCCATTCCGCCCAGCCGCCGGGATAAACCCGCACCGGCACCCCCGTTCCAGCGATAATCAACGTCATATAGGCGATGCCGTCCACCGCATGACGGGCATAGGCAATCGCATCCCTGGCATTGGGGCCAAGGGCGGTGCCGCGCACCACATCGGCGCGCAGAGAAGTGGCCGGATAATGATCAGCACCCGGTAGATGTCCGCCCCGCGCCGCGTCTACTGTTTTACCCCAGTATGCGTTCTCAGGACGCCCATCCAGCACCACTGGGGCGGGCCGAGACGCCAGCGCGTCACGCATCTCGTTCTTGAAAACAATAGCTTTGCCGCGCGTCGGTGCTTGCCAAATTTTGCGACGAACCGTCGCCCGTGCTATTCCGGGTCCGCGCGGCGCATTTAGCGTTTTTAATCCGCGCGACAGTACTGATACACGGGCCTGCCCCATTATATAAAGAAGTCCTGCTACAAAATCGCGTCTCAGCGGGTTGTCACCGACCACTAAAACGGATTCGGCACCACTCAATCCGGCACTGCCAAGCACCCAGGCAATATCGGCAAACCCGGCTAGGCGGTTATGCGGGCCGAGAAAATCTGTGGCTGAAAGGCATCTTGCTCCGGCCAAAGATTGCTTCTCGCACAGGGCGGCTGGGCGACTGTCTAATACCAATGCATTTCCAGGCATGGTCGTCACGTAGCCCAACGCAGGGACCTCTGCCCGGATCGTTCCGGGGGTAACGGAAAATAGCGCCAAGGCCGCAAGCAGTCGGGGCAGCATCACTTTTTCATCCCTTTTTTTAGCAGCCTTGAAAACGAACTTCCCGCGCCGGTCCCGCGCCGGGAGAAACTGGTGCTGGCGGATTTTCAAGGTAATAGCCGATCAGTTCATCGACGCTGACGGTGCCAAATTCGCCAAGATCAATATCAGGCACGGCATCTGGTTCGGCAGCGGTCTTCCACTGTAATAATGCTTCTGATGATATGGCAGCGGTGGAATAAAACACCTGCGCCAAACCGACCGTGACGAGCAGGGAAAGCGAGCAAAAAATCAGGCTTGCACGATTCATTTGTCTGTCCTCCTAAGGGTTGTCATAAGGAATCATCGAGAAAGCTGATTGCCATAATAGCGAAAGCGACAAAAAACATGACGCCATGTATGATCGTAATGATATCGATTTCCATGGCCTACTGTCCTTTGAAATGGCGAACCAGGGCATCCACCGACACCGGCTCACCCGTTTCCGGATTAATCACCGCTGGCGTAAAGTAAGGCACCCCGTCACGGTTGACCCGCATGCTTTCCATTGGCGCGGTGTAGACATAAATCAAACCACCAACGCTCAACAACGTTACCAGCCCCACGTACGCACGCATGAAGACGGTCTTCACCATGGCTCAATCCTTCCGCACATAGATTTCCCAGCAGCGCTCGGACTTAATGGTCTCAAGGTGACTGGCCCCAAGATCGTCCATCATCGGCGGGATCGCCTCGACCGATGAGGGATTGTCAACCAGCACCTCGATAACATCCCCTGGTGCCACATCCTTCAATGCCTTCTTGGTCATCAATTGTGGTCGCGGGCAGGAATCGCCGATGCAATCCAGCTTCTTAACCAGGGTGTGAACGGTGCCGTCACTGAGTGTCACCTCGCCCACGGGTCCCAGATCTTCCGCCTTACTTTTACCTAGTCCAAATAGTCCCATGTCTTGCGTACCTCCGTTTATCAACGATGCTGTTATTCCGCGACCGCAGCAGCGTGCTGCGCCGCGATTTCGTCGTGATGAATTTTTTGGGCGTTTTCCTTGCGCACGATGGCCCAGTAGATCGCGTATAACACCAGGGCTTGAACGACGCCAAACACCACCGCCGGGATGCCGTATTTTTCCTGCAAGGTCGCCGCATTGGAATAGCCGAGCTGCAAGGCTTCCAAATTGAGTTGCCCGGTCATACTGGCCGACGCCGGTGGCCAGTAATTGGCCGACCAGACCAGCGAAAACAAAAACATGCCAATAAACGTAAACAGCAGCGCCCACATTGCGCCGACGTTGCCTTCACCAGACTTCACCCAAGTGGACACCGTACACGCGCCAGCCAGCACCATGCCGATGCCAAACAGGAACAAGCCAATCACTTGATTAAGACCAACGTCAAAATGCATGGGATTTCCTTCGCCGAAGGTCATGAAGGCGGTAAACCCAATGGTTAGTATCATCATCGCCACCAGCAACGCTTTGGTATTGCGATAAGTCTTGAATAAAATGGCGTCGCGCAACGCCGCCGTATTGCAAAACCGTGACCGTTGCACCAAAAGGCCGACGACCGAACCAAATACAAAGGCAACCAGCGCCTCTCCGATTGCACTATCCATGTTTCAGCCCTCCAAAATCTTTTTATAAATCATCGACCCAACCCAGGCCCCGGCGATGATGCCACTGATCGACAGGTATCCCCCAAGGTTCATCTCCGGCGTTAGGCCAAAGAAAGTCGAAACGTTGCAGACGAAGGCCAGTCGAATGCCTATTCCCATTAACAAGCCGCCAATGGTAATCAACACCCACTCGGACAGGCGCCGGGGATATCGCAAATAGAATTCCTTGCTAAGGACGGCGCCAACAAATGCCCCGAACAACATGCCCAGCGATATGTAAATCTTCCAGTAAGACGCGTCGGGTTTGAAGACCAGGGACCAAAAGGGAATGCGTGCCAGCGTTTCTTCGCCCAGCACCGCCTGGGCAAACAGGCCGGTCATCATTGTCTCGCCGCCTCCAACGGTCCACGCGCCGACGAGAAGAAAGAGAAATATGTCAAGGATCGCAATCGCCGAAAGGGCGATCATCGGGTCCAGGGTTTTCTTGAAAAATTCCATATTTCGATCATATCCTTTTCGCATCAACACCACGTCCGATTTTGATACCATAGGGTACGGCATTTCGAATAGGGTGGTATTTATTGCCAACAACTGAGAAACAGGCTGACGTGACAGCCAAATGCGCTTGGCATAGACTTATTGGCGAGGCCAAGGTACCGGTGCTTGTGGAGGAAGGGGAGGTTTGGCATGACAATTTATCTCGAAGCAGACGATGAGCTCCAACATATGTTCAATGCCTGCACGACAGATCAAATCAAGGAATTCATCCCGGAAAAGCGTGGTTTTCGCATTCACGGCCACAGCACGACCCTTCGTTTAGAGCGGGCGTTCTGGAATGTTCTGGAGTGGATGGCTGAGAACAGAAACGTCCCGTTGCCGGAGTTAATAGAGACCATTCACGACCAATGCCTGATCGCTAACGACAAAAACCTAGCCTCCTGCCTGCGCGTCATTTGCCTGAAGTATATTAATATATACTCAGAATAGTGGTCGCTGGATGCCAATCGATCAAATGCTGCGCTCAGCCACTTGGCTACACGCCGACCAGATCGTGATCAATGAAAATGCCGTCATCATCAACAGGTACGTCTTGAACCCTCAGCGCGTTTCTCTGGATCACCGCCTTACCGCCCCGATCTCCGTTCAGCGCTGTTAGTGCCTTAAAATGTTCCCTTGCGAACAGGACCGGGTTGCCATGCCGCCCGCCCTTGATGGGTACATATATACCGCCGTGCTTAAACGCCTCACACAACCGATGGATCGTGTCCGTGTTCACGTGGGGCATATCGCCAAGGCAAATCAGAACACCATCGACGTCGTCTGCCAATGCCGCCACACCGCAGCCGATGGAGCCACCCATCCCGTGTTCAAAGGCGCTGTTATGGACGAAAATTACCGGGCAGCCTGACAATGCCGCTTCAATCTTCAAGGCTTCAAATCCCGTCACCACAATCACTGGATCAATCGGAACGGCGGTCAACAGATCAACAACCGACCGCACCATGACCTTGCCATCGACGCTGTGCAAAAGCTTGTTCACCGGTCCCGACCGTGTGGACAACCCGGCAGCGAGCACAATGGCGGCGATTTTTGGCGAACAGGTCATAGGCTGGTGGTCTCTTAGAACACTTTTGCAGATCGAGAGAATATTCTATCCTAATCTAACCCATTGTGACGCCCTAACCAACAGGACCATTTCATGCAACCTTTACCCGCGACCAACGCCGCAAACGATATGGACATCATCCGTCAGGCCCTAGCCTGGGTTGATGACGGTCTAGAGGTGGCACTGGCAACGGTAATTGAGACCTGGGGGTCAGCACCACGCCCGGTCGGCAGTCAGGTTATCATCAACAATCAAAGCGCCTTCGCCGGGTCCGTATCAGGAGGGTGTATTGAAGGCGAAGTGGTGACCGAAGCCCATGGTGTGATCCGCAATCGAGTAGCCAAAACCCTGGACTTTCAGGTTTCGGATGAAACGGCATCAGGCGCGGGTTTAGCGTGCGGCGGGAAGGTCGTCGTCTTGGTGTCACCGATATTACCCGAAACATACGAGACCCTTACAAAGTTGCTTGCCGTCAACGCAGAGAAAATTTCTGCGGCGCTGGTTTTTGACCTGGAGACGGGAATCCCGACCCTTCACTCTAGTGCGCCCGATTTTGCCGTTCAAAACCGGATCACCGCAGACCAAAGCGGCATGATCATGACATCGAACGAGCAGCCTATGTTCGTGCGGGTTTACAGCCCGCCGCTCAGATTGCTGATCATTGGTGCCGTGCATATCGCCCAATCGTTAGCCACCTTGGGGCAACAGGCAAACTATGATGTCACGGTGATCGACCCACGCGATACCTGGGGCACGCCCGAACGCTTCCCTGGAATTCAAATCGATAAACGCTGGCCATCATCCGCGCTTGTTGATCTGGCACCAGACCGGGCAACGGCAATCGTCACCCTGAGCCACGATGCCAAGCTGGACGATCCGGCGTTTATGGTCGCCTTGAAAAGTCAGGCCTTTTACATCGGTGCCTTGGGCAGCCGAAAAACTCATGCAAAACGGGTCGCCCGGCTTAGCGATGCCGGGTTGAGCGAGGCTGAGATTTCACGCATTCACGCCCCGGTCGGGCTGGACATCGCCGCCAACACACCTTTTGAGATCGCCCTGTCGGTCATGGGACAAATCATTGAAGCCCATCGGCGGCGGCGTTAAGCGCCGCGTAAACATGTCGACGGAAGGGTTTAATTTTGATTTCAACTTACATTTTCATGGGTGAGCCCAGTCCTGAATCGACCATCGAAGGGCAATGCCATGACCAGACCTAATTGTCTGGATACAATTTACTATTGAAATATTCGACGTTCACCTGTGAAAGTCATGGACTTCCCACACTGCTATCGCCAGTGTACCCTAACTGATATTGTATACAATATTGAACACAAGAATCTTTTCTAACGACGGGAGCACCAGCCAACATGCCGGTCATTTCTCTGACAGTTAACGGCACGACTGTCCGTAAAGACGTTTCTGCCAATCTGCTTTTGGTTGACTTCATCCGTGATAACCTTGACCTGACGGGCACTCACGTTGGTTGCGACACGTCGCAATGTGGGGCCTGTGTTTTACATGTCGATGGCAGACCGGTGAAAAGTTGCACCATGCTTGCGGTCCAGGCCGATGGCTGTCAACTCACCACCATTGAAGGCTTAGCTGGCGACGACGACCTACATCCCATGCAGCAGGCCTTTCGCCAACATCATGGTTTACAATGCGGGTTCTGCACGCCGGGCATGGTGATGACCGCCGTTGCCTTCGCCAAAGACAATCCAAACGCCACCGAAGAAGAGGTCCGCCACGGACTTGAGGGCAACCTCTGCCGCTGCACCGGGTATCAAAATATTATTGACGCGGTCATCGACGGGTCAAAAGCCATGCAGGGGGTCGGGTGATGTATGAATTCGACTACCAGAACCCGGAGGATTTGGCGTCCGCCGTCGAGGCCCGTAAAAATGCCGATGACGGCCTTTATTTGGCCGGCGGGCAAACCATCATCACCGTTATGAAACAACGCCTTGCCATGCCTTCCGATGTCATCGATCTCAAGGGCGTAAACGACCTTAGGGGAATATGCATTGGTGACAGGAAAATCACCATTGGTGCAATGACCACCCATGCCGATGTCGCCGCAAATGAAAATATCCAACGCTTGATCCCGGCCCTCAGCGGCTTGGCTGGGAAAATTGGTGATCCGCACGTCCGTAATCGTGGAACACTCGGTGGATCAATCGCCAATAATGACCCGGCAGCGGATTACCCCGCAGCTTTGGTCGCGCTAGCGGCGACAATTCATACCCATCAACGCGAAATTTCGGGCGACACCTTTTTTACGGACCTGTTCGAAACGGCACTCGATGACGGTGAGCTGATCACCAAAGTTGATTTCCCAATTGTCCGCGCCGCCGCTTACGAGAAAATTCATAACCCGGCGTCCCGCTTTGCCATTGTCGGGGTCTTTGTCGCCGTGTCCGACGACGGCGTTCGGGTCGCAGTCACGGGGGCTGGTCCGTGCGTATTTCGTGTTCCGATGATGGAGCAAGCGTTATCCGATAACTTCTCGCCGTCCGCCCTCGACACCATCAAAATCGATGCCGATGGATTAAACAGTGACATGCATGGAACGGCAGATTACCGCGCGCATCTGATTAGCGTCGCCGCTCGCCGCGCCGTAATCACTGTCGGTTCAGGAGACAAAGCATGAAAAAAGCCGCACTTGGACAATCCGTGCGCCGCACGGAAGATTTACGTTTTCTCACGGGGCAAGGCACCTACATCGATGACATTAAGATGGAGAACATGGCGCACGCCGCCGTTCTTCGCTCGCCTCATGCCCATGCAACACTCCTGTCCATCGACATAACCGAGGCGGCGGCCATGGATGGCGTGCAACTGATCGTTACTGGCAAAGACTGGCTGGCCGAAGGCTACGGCGTCATTCCCTGCAAGTCGGCGGTAAATACAAAAATTGACGGCACGCCCTATGCCGTGCCGCCGCGCCATTGTTTGGCAATCGACCGGGTCCGTTATGTTGGAGAAGCCATCGCCTTGGTGATTGCAGACACCGCCGCTAAGGCACGAGACGCGCTTGAAATCATTGACGTCAAATACGAGGACCTACCGGCCGTAACCAATGCTGCCAAGGCCCTGGAGGAAGGCGCCCCACAGATATGGGATGATATCGCAGGCAACCTTTGCCTGGATTATCAGCTGGGCGACAAAGACGGAACCGACAGGGCGTTTGGTCAGGCGGATCATGTCGTCACCCTCAATTTAATCAACAACCGCGTTACCGCCGTGCCCATCGAACCCCGAGGCGCGGTCGCCGATTATGATGCCGAGACGGAAAGTTTTCTGCTGTACAATGCGACCCAGAACATACACGCCAACCGCGATACATTTGCGCAAAATGTACTACATATTGAAAAAGACAAACTCCATCATCTCGCCCCTGATGTCGGTGGTGGTTTTGGCGCTAAAAATGGTGCTTACCCGGAACCACCATTGATTTTACACGCCGCCCGAAAACTCGGCCGTCCGGTGAAGTGGATCAATGATCGGGCGGAAAGTTTATTGTCCGACACCCACGGTCGCGATCAAATCAGCCGGGTCGAACTGGCCCTTGACAAGGACGGAACCTTCCGAGGTTTGCGCACGGATACCATTGGTAACCTCGGTGCCTTCTGCGCCACGGTTGGTCCGTTTACGGCAACCGGCGGATCGGCCCGGACTCAGGGTGGCCCCTATGCGTTTTCGGCCATGCTCTATACCTCGCGCGCAGCCTTCACCAACACCGCCCCGACCGACCCCTACCGCGGTGCCGGTCGCCCCGAAGCGACTTTTCAAATTGAGCGGGTGATTGAATATGCGGCGCGAAAATTGGGGTTTGATCCAGTTGAATTGCGACGCAAAAACCTGATACCGGAAAGCTCACTGCCCCTGAAAACCAGCATGGGGTTGGATGTTGATTGCGGTAATTTTCCTGAAATTTTTGAACGCACACTGACGCTGAGCGACCGGGGGAATTACGCCAGCCGGGTCGCAGCCTCAAAGGCCGACGGAAAGCGACGCGGGTTTTCCATCGCCCCTTATCTGGAGTGCACCGGTGGTGCGCCCAAGGAATTTGCCGGTGTAACGTTTCACCCCGACGGCGGTGTTGATCTTGCTGTTGGCAGTCAATCTACAGGCATGGGGCACGAGACAGCTCTACCGCAAATTCTTGCAGCACGCCTCGGCATATCGCAATCCCGCATTCATTTCACTCAGGCAGATACCAATGCCACGCCTCACGGTGGCGGTCATGGCGGTTCTCGAGGGTTGGAAATGGGCGGCAATGCCGTAAGCCAGTCAGCCGATCTGGTGATCGATAAAACCAAGCAACTTGTGGCCCACCTGTTGGAGACCAGCATCGATGATTTGAGCTTTGAAGACGGTTTGTTTCGGGCGACGTCAACCAATAAAACCATGTCCATGGATGAAGCCATCGAGGCGTCGTTTGCCGACGACCTCCCTGCCCCCTTCGATCCCGAGTTCCTCAATACAGGCTCGAGTTTTGAGCGCGGCATCATCTCAATCCCCAACGGTTGCCACGCTGCGGAAGTCGAGGTTGATATTGAGACGGGTGAGGTCTCAATCGACGGCTATTGGGTTATTGATGACTTCGGCACAATTGTTAATCCGCTGCTTGCCGACGGCCAGGTGATGGGCGGCATCGCCCAAGGTATTGGCCAGGCGCTTTGTGAAGACATTGTTTATGACCAGGACAGCGGTCAATTATTAAGTGGCTCTCTGGTGGATTACGCCCTGCCCCGTGCTGATAGGATTCCACGCATGGTAATCGGCTATTACGAAGACGCGCCAACGGCAAAAAACCCACTGGGTGTCAAAGGGGCCGGTGAGGCCGGATGCGTCGGTGCGCCGCCGGCGATCATTAATGCGGTCCTCGACGCATTGACCGAATTTGGCGTTGATCATATTGAAATGCCCGCGACACCCCTGCGGGTTTGGCAGTCCATTCAGACATCAAAGTCAATGGATTGAGGCCCTCTACGTCATCAGTAGCGGCTCAAAAAAACAACCTTCATGGTATTTTGTGGATGGTGGTGTACGCCGCCCTTGTATCTGGAATGCATGTTTGCGTCCGCCTCGTTTCCGAGGGGTTACCGCCCTTTGAAATTGCTTTTTTTCGTAACCTTTTTGGGTTGGTTGCGGTTGTTCCGTGGTTCATAAAATTCGGCTTTACCCCTCTCAGAACCAAGCGCATCGGCCTGCTAACCGCACGCGGCGCATTAAACACGGTATGCATGCTCGGCTTTTTTACAGCCGTCAGTGTGACGCCTCTGGCCGACGTCACCGCGCTTTCATTTACCGCGCCGATTTACGCAACCTTATTTGCCATATTCTGGTTTGGTGAGAAAATCGGTATCCGCCGCTGGGCCGCAATCTTGGTTGGTTTGATCGGTATATTTGTCGTTCTACGTCCCGGTTTTCAAACCATCTCAACCGGCCATATTTTGGTCCTAGGGTCCGCTTTTGGTTGGGGCATCTGCCTGATCATGATTAAGGATTTGGGCCGCACCGAGTCCGCCGTTACCATCACCACCTATATGTCGCTGGTCATGGCCCCTCTTTCCTTGATCCCGGCCTTGTTCGTCTGGGTGCCGCCGTCGCTGGAACAATTAGGCTGGTTATTATTGCTCGGCACACTTGGCGGCGGTGGACAACTAGCCATGTCTCAGTCCCTACGATTGGCCGACACTCACGTTGTCACACCGTTTGATTTTTCGCGCCTGTTGTTTGTTGCCGCACTGGCTTACCTAATGTTTGACCAAATACCGGATATTTTTGTCTGGATTGGCGGGGCAATGATTTTTGGCTCGATCGCCTTTATCACTTTCCGCGAACATCAGATCAACCAAACCCCTAAGAAGAAGTCTGATTAACCCATCCGGCCAGCGGTTCAGCCAGATTTTCCCACTTCTGAAACCCGGCGGTGACGACTTGGGCTTTGCTGTCCTCAACGGCCAATAAGGTCGGGAAGCCGGTTATGCCGGATTGTTGGGCAAAATGGAAATCTGCCAAGGTTTCTTCACGACTTTCAGGGCTGGCATGGGTTAACTCAAAATCCCCGCGTGGATAACCGTATTCTCCGGCGATGTCCGCCAATACGGCAGGGTCGGTTGTATCGCGGTTGTCCGCATAAAATGAACGATGCAATACGCCTAAAAACCCCAGCGTTTTTGTGTCGTCCAGACTGCGCGCCGCAACCACTGCCCGGCACGCCGGTTCCGTGTCATAGACAAAGCCATCCTGATTAAAGAACTCGAAATCAAAGGGTTGACCCGACGCGTCCTGAACATGGGTCCAGTGGTTGGAAATATACTCCTTATCCTTGTCTTGCATGGGTTTGGTCGTCCCAGGGCGCAGGCCACCGACCATCACGCGGACCGGGACCTTATCTCCAAACTCTTCGGATATTCTCTCAATCACCGGAGAAAAACCCCAACACCACGAACACATGGGGTCGGCGATATAGAGGAAATGTTTACTCATGGGGAACGACCTTTTCTCAGAAGGTAGAAAAATTTAGCATATTTTGCTTTGCCAAATCGGTCGAGGCAACCTCCTAATTCAGGCCGCACGACATGGTGCATCCCGCCCTACGAAATGCCCTTGGAAACCAACCCCATCAAACCGGCCGAGCCCGCAATAGCGCTTGACGAATTTGTTCGTCTCAATCATGTGTGAGACATCATCAAAATTATTGGGGTAAGAGACATGGCGAACAGGCAAGTTGATGCCGTTATTATCGGTGCTGGCGTCATTGGCGCGGCGTGCGGATTTGAACTGGCTAAAAAAGGCTGGAAAACTTTAAATATCGATAGTTTGCCCGCCGCCGGGTATGGCTCGACCAGCAACTCCTGTGCCATCATCAGAGTGTATTATTCGACCATCGACAGCACGGCATTAGCTTACGAATCCTATTTTTATTGGAAAGAATGGGAAACCTATCTGGAGGCGAAGGATGAACGTGGGGCGGCCGAGTTTCACGAGACCGGCACCTTGGTCATGAAAACCGAACACAATGGACATCTCGCCAAATCTTGCCAGATCATGGACAGCATCGGCATTCCCTACGAGCACTGGGATGCTGAACAGATTAAGGGACGATTGAGTATTTTCGATTTGAATAGTTTTGCCCCGGCCAAACTAAGGTCAGACCCAAAATTTGGCCTGCCGACCGGCGATGGACTCGACGGCGCCGTGTTGTTTCCGAAAGGCGGTTATGTCAGCGACCCGCAACTTTCCACCCATAACCTGCAGCGCGCAGCAGAGGCCAAAGGTGGTGCATTCCTGTTTAGCAAACGGGTTGTCGAAATCCGCAAAACCGACAACCGCGTGACTGGCGTCGTTCTCGATGACGGTGAAGTGATTGATTGCAAGGTTGTGATCAATGTCGCTGGACCGCATTCCAGTAAAGTCAATCAGATGGCCGGGGCCGACGGCGATATGAAAATCACCACCCGTGCCTTAAAGCAAGAGGTCGTCCATGTTCCCGCCCCCGACGGATTCGACTTCGAAAAATCGGGGTTGGTGATTTCCGACAGTGATATCTCGTGTTACTGCCGCCCTGAGACGGGCAATCATATTCTCGTCGGCAGCGAAGACCCTGAATGTGATCCGCGTGAAGAAGTTGACCCTGACGATTGGGACAATAATTTTTCCGAACAATGGACGACACAGGCCTATAGACAGGCCCAGCGCATTCCATCACTTGGCATTCCCAGCCAAATGAAAGGGGCCGTTGACCTTTATGATGTTACCGAGGATTGGGCCCCGATCTATGACAAATCCTCTGTTGATGGTTATTACATGGCGATTGGCTCAAGCGGCAACCAGTTCAAAAACGCCCCTGTTGCCGGGAAAATGATGGCCGCGTTGATCGAATACTGCGAATCGGGAAATGATCACGACGCCCGCCCCTTAACTTTCCGTCTTGAACGGATCGGTCACGATCTCGACATGGCGTCGTTCTCTCGCCTGCGCGAGATCAATCAGGACAGCTCGTTTTCGGTTTTGGGGTGACTACACGCCATCTTAGGCCCCAAAAAACCAATTTCCGACGGTAGGCTTTTCCATATTGGTCGCGAATATGCTAAACATGTCGCCGATGGGTAAAAACCCTTCGATTTGCGACTACTGACAAGATGTGCTTTTATCAAACTCTAGTCAGCAATTTAGAAGTCATGCCCCCTGCACCCAAAGTCCCGTGAATTCGGGATGCCGGTTTCAGGCAGGCCGCACGTTTAATAATCAGGGAGGAATACTATACAATGTCAAATTCGACTCATGATGAGAACACTTCAGGTTATGTCCATCCGGAGGTCAAAAATCTAAAAGATCAACTTGATCAAGGTCTCGTTGATCGCCGCGAATTCATCAGGACGGTAACATTCCTCGGCATTTCAGCCTCGGCGGCTTACGCCATGGCAGGCACAGAATTTATTTCCGAAGCCGCCGCCGCGCCAAAAATGGGCGGTACAATCCGTATGGCGATGCCGGTACAAGACATGGCCGACCCTCATACCTATAGCTGGGCGGAAAAATCAAACATCTGCCGTCATATGGCCGAATACCTGACCATTACGGGCCCGGACAATGTTACCCGCCCGTTGCTGGCTGAATCCTGGCAGCCGTCGGCGGATCTTAAAACATGGACGATCAAAATCCGCAAAGGTGTAAAGTTTGGTAATGGTGAAGAGTTAACCGCAGATGATGTGGTTTGGAATGTCACACGCTGGCTCGACCCGGCCACTGGCTCGTCGATCCTTGGTCTGCTTAATGCCATGGTCGATACCAAGGATGGTAAAGACAAGGACGGAAAAGCCATCAAACTCAAGTCCATGACACCGGGTGCGATTACCAAAATCGACAAACACACAGTTCAGTTTAAGCTGAATTCACCCGACCTGGCCCTGCCGGAAAAACTCTACCACTATCCAGCCGTAATTCTGCACCGCAGCTTCGCCGACAAAGGTACCGACATCACCAAAAACCCTGATCTCGGCACCGGCGCATACACACTTGCGGAATACAAACTTGGCGAAAAAGCCATCCTCAAGCGCCGCGATACGAAATACTGGGGCGACGAACCGTATCTCGCCGAAATCCATTACTATGACACCGGCGAAGACAAGTCGGCGGCCATGGCGGCCTTGGCCTCCGGTCAGGTTGACGCGATTTACGACCTTCCGCTCGATGCTATTGAAGTCGCAACTGCTGTTCCCGGCGTTGTCGTTCACGAAGCGACAACGGCACAAACCGGCGTCATCCGTATGCACGTTGATGCAAAACCGTTCGACGACATTCGGGTACGCCGGGCCATTCAGTTGGCCTCCGATAATGCGCAAAACCTGGCAACCGCACACCGTGGCCGTGGTCAGGTGGCTGAAAACCACCATGTCTGCGCCTGCCAGCCAGATTACGCCAAACTGCCTGAAGTCAAACGCAACGTTGCTGAGGCCAAAAAACTTTTGGCGGCGGCTGGACATGGCGACGGTCTGAAAATCACTTGTAACGTTGGCAATACCAACGGCACCTGGGAAACAGATTCGGTTGTTGTGTTGAAGCAAAATCTGGCTGAGGCCGGGGTCGATTTGACTGTTAATGTCATGCCCTCCGCCCAATATTGGGAAGTCTGGGCCAAGGCTGACTTCAGCATTACGGTATGGACCCATCGTCCGCTGGCGACCATGTTGTTGGGGCTGGCCTACCGCGCTGGTGTTCCGTGGAACGAAACCAACTACAACAGCAAAGAGTTTGATGATTTGCTGACCACAGCCGAATCAACTGTCGATATCAACGAACGGCGCAAAGTCATGGCGAAAGTTGAAAAACGTCTGCAGGATGACGCGGTTATGGTTCAGCCGTTCTTCCGCTCGGTCATGCTGGCCGCCTCTGATAAGGTCAAGGATATTCAGATGCACCCGACCAATTATCATCAGTGGAACAAGGTCTGGATGGACAGTTAAACTTAAAGAAGAATAAATGAGGGGCCGCTTGTCGGCCCCTCATATTTTCCACACTGCGCCAACACGACCTAAAACAAACAAAATACGGGCGCAGTGATCGACGAGACTCACACAGGGGGATAGCTCGACCATGCTGGTACTTATCGGCAAACGCATTGGCATCATGGCGCTGACCATGCTTGCTGTGTCAATTTTGCTGTTCCTCGCCCTCGAATTTTCTCCAGGCAACGTCGCTACAAAAGTGCTAGGCCAGTTCGCATCTGAAGAACAGAAAGATCTATGGCTACAACAAAATGGGTATTTTGAACCGCTCTGGTATCGTTATTTTTCATGGGCCGGGAATTTCATATCTGGCGATCTTGGCATGTCACTTCGTTATCGCATTCCCGTTGCAGATATTATGTTGCCGCGCCTCTGGAATACAGCGATTCTGGGCTTCTGGACATTTGCCTTTATGATCCCTGTATCTTTGATCCTTGGTGTTCTTTCCGGTATGCGTGAGGGGTCAACGATGGACAGGATCATCTCTCTGACCAGTATCGTCACCACGTCCATCCCGGAGTTTGCCAGCGCCGTATTCCTGTCCGCGATACTGGTATTCTGGTTAAAACTGCTGCCGGGCACGTCTGGAATGATAGGAGGGTTCGACCCCGTACAATTAATCATGCCGGTACTGGTCCTGTTTATATATGATTTCGGTTACGTAACACGCATGACCCGTGCTTCCATGGCGGACGTCATGACGACTCATTATATTCGCACAGCCGTACTTAAAGGATTGCCTTATCGTCAGGTCATATTGAAGCATGCCCTTCGCAACGCGTTAATCGCCCCATTTACAGTCATTATGCTGCAAATTAACTGGTTATTGTCCGGGGTTATCGTCGTTGAATTTGCGTTTGCCTACAAAGGGTTTGGTGCCTTGTTGCTGGAGGCTGCCCTCAATCAGGATCTATACGTCATTGAAGCCTGCACGATGGTTGCTGTTTTTGTCGCTGTAACGACGCAAACACTGGCTGACATTGGTTACACCTATCTCAATCCGCGAATTCGATTCCAGTGAGGGGAACACGATGGCCGATCTGACGTCGACAATTACACCCGCATTTTCAGGAGGCTCCGCATTTATGCGCGCCATTAAATCATTTGCACTATTACGCGAAAGTCCCATTGGAATGGTTGGCGCATTTCTGGTTCTGTTCTGGGTCTTTGTTGCTATTTTTGCCCCCTTACTGGCACCGCACGATCCGCTTGCAATCTTACAACCATTTGCGAAACCCGGAACTGTGCATGCCAAATCGGCCACAACTTTATGGTTGGGCACCGACAATCTTGGCCGCGACATTCTTTCCAGAATCATCTGGGGATCGCGTACGGTGCTTATTTACGCACCGCTGGCAACCTTGTCAGCCTATGTCGTCGGCGTCTTGATGGGATTGGCTGCCGGATATCACCGCGGGTGGTGGGACACAATATTATCACGTATTGCCGACATCATTCTCTCCTTCCCCGTTCTGGTATTATTCATTATTGTAATTTCAACCTTTGGCGCGTCAGGCATTAACATTGTCATAGCCATCACATTTGCCAGTGCGCCGGGCATTATGCGTATCGTTCGTGGTCTTGTGCTTGACCTCAGAAACCGTGATTACGTGGCAGCCGCGCAAACCCGTGGTGAATCTGCCCTTTACGTAATGCTGGTGGAAATCTTGCCCAATGCCCGTGGTCCGCTGATTGTCGATGCCTGCGTACGTCTGGGGTATGTCATTATCACCATCGGGGTGCTTGGGTTCCTGGGGTTGGGTTTGCCACCCCCCAACCCAGACTGGGGTGGAATGATCAACGAAGGCCGTAAAATGGCAATGATCTTCCCGCATATGACGATTATGCCTTGCATCGCCATTTCTTCACTGGTTCTGGGCTTTAACCTGCTGGCCGATGGTCTGCGTGAGGTTTCTCTTAGAGATTAAGGAGCCCTCCAATGGGTGAGCATTCGGATATCTATGACGGCCCGGTTCTAGAGATAGACGGGCTCTGCATTTCCTACTTCGTCCGTTCAGGCGAGATACCGGCAGTTGTCGATTTCTCGCTCACACTGGCGCCAGGTGAAAGCGTTGGTCTGGTTGGCGAGTCCGGCTGTGGCAAGTCCACGGTTGCCATGGCGATCATGCGTTATATGGGCAATAACGGCGACATCGTTGGCGGCACGGTCAAGTTCAAGGGTCGCGATATGGCTGACATGAGCGACGAAGAGCTTCGCAATCTGCGCGGCTCGGAAATTGCCATGATTTACCAGGAACCCATGGCCGCCCTGAACCCGTCTCTGACCATCGGCACACAATTGATGGAAGTGCCGATGGTCCACGAAAACGTGTCGACGGAGGACGCCTACAAACTTGCGTTGCAGATGCTTAACGACGTTCACCTGCCTGATCCGGAACGGGTCATGGAGGCATATCCGCATCAGATCTCAGGCGGTCAACAACAGCGCGTGGTCATCGCCATGGCGTTATTGGGCAAGCCCGCACTGTTGCTACTGGATGAACCGACGACGGCGCTTGATGTCACTGTTGAGGCCGGGATCGTCGAATTGATTGCTGAACTCAGTCGTAAATTTAATACATCACTACTCTACATTTCCCACAATCTTGGGCTGATGCTTGAAGTTTGTGATCGCATCGGCGTCATGTATTCCGGTGAAGTTGTTGAAAGTGGACATATTGATTCCATTTTCTCGTGGCCCAAACATCCTTATACCCACGGCCTGTTTGGCTGCATTCCCCTTCCCCATGCCGACAAATTAGCAAGGCCGTTGGTTGCCATTGAAGGGCAGCTCCCACTACCCCATGAACGCCCGAACGGCTGCAATTTCGGCCCCCGTTGCAATTTCTTCGAAAAAGGCGTCTGCGACGCTGATCAGGTACATATGGAAGGGGTTATCTCGGATGATGATCCGGCCCATTACGTTCGTTGCCTGCGGTGGAACGACATTGATCACGATGAAGCGATCCCGACGGGACCGGAGCAGCCGCCGGTCGAGCTTGGTGATTATGTGCTCGAAGTCAACAATATGCAGAAATATTATGAAGTCCACGACACCTCCCTGTCAGCCTTAGTTAGTGGCGGCAACATCAAACATGTAAAAGCCAACGAAGAGTTGAATTTTAAGGCCAGAGAGGGGGAGACCGTCGCCATCGTCGGTGAGTCGGGATGCGGCAAGTCAACCTTTGCCAAGGTATTAATGGGGCTTGAGAACGCGACGGATGGCGAAGTAATGTTCGATGGCGTTGATATTGGTGACCTGGCGGTCAAGGATCGCTCACCTCAGCAATTGGGGTCGCTGCAAATGGTCTTTCAGAACCCCAATGATACGCTCAATCCATCGCTGACGGTTGGCTCGCAAATTGCTCGGGTTATTCGTAAATTTGGCGTCGAAAGCGACCCCAAAAAAATCCGCCAGCGGGTTCTCGAACTTCTCGACATTGTCAAACTACCGCGCGAATTTGAATGGCGTAAACCACGTCAGTTATCGGGCGGTCAAAAACAACGCGTCGGGATCGCTCGCGCCTTTGCCGGAAACCCCAAAACCGTAATCGCCGACGAACCAATCTCGGCGCTTGATGTTTCCGTTGCGGCGGCAGTGACTGAATTGCTGATGAACATCCAACGAGAAAACAAAACCACATTGTTATTTATCAGCCATGATTTGTCCGCTGTCCGATACTTGGCAGACCGGGTCGTGGTCATGTATCTCGGCCAAATTATGGAACGCGGCACCACAGATGAAGTGTTTAGCCCGCCCTATCATCCCTATACCGAAGCACTGCTGTCTGCTGTACCAATTGCCGACCCACAGGTTGTGAAACGTCGGATCGTGCTGGAAGGTAATTTACCCAGTGCGATGAACCCCCCAAAGGGATGCCCATTTTCGACACGTTGTCAGCGGCATCTTGGAGATATCTGCGAAAACGAAATACCCAAAGTTCAATTCAACGCCGACCGTCACGCCATCGCCTGCCACATTCCCATGCAGGAACTTCGTGATGTTGCACCAGTAATCTCACTTAAGGAACCGCCGCCCCCCGTACAGCCACAGCCCGGTGCCGCAGCGGAATAAACTACATTTCCGTTTCGCACCACAGGGACAAGGCTGTGCAGAAATCGCGAACACCCTGATCACGTTGACGACGACGGGTCAACGCGTTCCAGGTAACGAAAAGACCATCTTTGGTCAAACGTTTGGTCAAAAGGCGACCGCTTCGTTCGTGTTCAGCGACAGCCCAATGGCTAAGCACGGAAAGACCAAAACCAGCTTCAACCATGGCCAGAACAGCGTCGCTGTTTCCGGCCTTGATCACAGCCCCTGGGTATACATTTCCGGGACGGAACAGGCGATCCCCCTCAAACCCAAATTCATGTTCCATGGAATAGGTGACATAGTCGACATCACGGAAATCCTCACTATCGAGAAACGGCCGATCCGCATAAGCGTGGTCCGGGGCAATAACGCCGACCAGTTCATCATCAAACAATGGATAACATACAGCACTCCGCTCTGAAAACTGTCCGGCGGCAAGAACTATGTCGGCCGCCCCAGTATCCAGAACTCTGACCGGATTTCCGGGCGGACAGACCACCGATTCCACCCCAAGGTGCTCTTTGTCTTCGCGAAGTACTTTTAGAAAACGCGCCAGCCAATGGTAACAGTTGTAGGCATGGGTGTTGATCCGTAATGTTCGCGTAATGCCCTTACGCAAACTTTCGACTTCCGTTTGCAAGCCTTGCATCTCGCCATTGATAATTTTAGCACTTTGCAACAGCCGCTCACCGATGAGGTTCATCCGATAGCGATTGTTATGCCGTTCAACAACGCTGACACCAACCCGACGTTCGAGCTCTTTCAAGCGGTAACTGACGGCAGGTTGGCTCAGGCCGAGCACGTCGGCAACGCCCGACAGCGTCCCATATTCCGCAAGGATTGACAGCAGCCGGAAATGACCGATTTCCAAATTGATGGGCTTTCGTAACAAGAACTCTCCTCCACGTTGTCATTTCACTATAAAGAACTTTTATAGAAATACGTCAATAAATTTAAATATTCTTGCTCAGTTCAGCGTGATAATATCCGCCGAAATCAGGCAAGACTTTGATCAAAGCTGTTTAGAGGAAGATGATATGGCACGACGTGGACGGGCGATGGGCAAAGGGCGGCTTCGAAAAGACAGCACTGCTGATTTCAACCAGCTTCCTTTTCAAAATCTGAAGAACCCTTACCAACCCTACAATATCATTTCCGACGATCAAATCGAAGCCATTCACAACGCCTCTATGGATGTGCTTGAATCCATCGGCATCAACTTCCTGCTAACAGAAGCCCGCGAAATCTTGAAGCGGGCAGGCGCAGATGTCAGGGATGGTGAAACCCGGGTACGTTTTGACCGCCATTTGGTTGAGGACCTGATCGCCAAGGCACCGTCTGAGTTCTCGATGTTTGCCCGAAATCCGGCGCACAATATTCATTATGGCGGCAACAATATGAATTTCGCCTTGGTTGCCAGCCCCCCTAATGTCAGCGACATGATTGGTGGGCGGCGACCAGGAAATATGAAGGACTTTTCGGACCTCGTTCGCCTGGGTCAAAGCCTGAACATCGTTCATATGATTGGCGGATACCCTGTTGAACCGGCGGATATTCCCGCCAACATCAGGCATTTGAAGGCTGAACGCGAGGTCATCAACCTTTCTGACAAGGTCAGCTTTGGTTATGCCCTTGGCCGCGACCGTATTCACGACTCCATGGAAATGATCAGAATCGCGCGGGGCATTGATTGGTCACAAATGGCACGTGAGCCCAGCATCATGACCACCGTCAATGCCAACTCCCCTTTGCAGTATGACATCCCCATGCTGATCGGCATGATCGAGATGGCCAAACACGGTCAACCCGTCAGCGTCACCCCGTTCACCTTGGCCGGTGCCATGGCACCAGTAACCTTAGCGGGTGCCCTGACACAGCAAAATGCAGAAGCGCTTGCGGGCATTGCCTTCATTCAAGCTGTTAACCCCGGCGCACCAGTTTGGTACGGCGGGTTCACGTCCAATGTCGATATGAAAACCGGTGCACCGGCCTTCGGCACCCCGGAATATGCCAAGGCGGTATTGATCGGCGGACAATTGACCCGGCGCTATGGTATTCCCTACCGGTCATCAAACGTGAACGCCTCAAACGCGCCCGATGCCCAAGCCGCCTACGAATCGCAAATGTCGATCTGGCCCTGCATGCTGGCCCACTGCACATTGGTTAAACATGCCCTTGGTTGGATTGAAGGCGGGCTGTGTGCGTCGTTCGAGAAAGTCATTATGGATGCCGAAATGCTTCAGATGATGGCCGAAGTGTTAAGGCCGGTTGATACCAGCAACGATGAATTCGGACTTTCCGCAATGGAAGAAGTTGGCCCCGGCGGACATTATTTCGGCTGCGCCCATACCATGGAACGCTATGAAACTGCTTTTTATGCACCAATTCTATCAGATTGGCGTAACTTTGAAACTTGGCAAGACGCTGGCGCATTGGACGCGACGACGCGGGCCCATCATATTTACAAGAAGCTGCTTAGCGAATTTAAACCACCGGTGCTTGATCCGGCCATTGCCGAAGAACTGGATGCATTTGTAGAAAAGCGGATCGCCGAAGGCGGTCAGGATCCGAATAATTATGGGGAATTGAAATGAAAACACATGCGCAGGCCGTCGTTATTGGCGGCGGAGTTGTTGGATGTAGCGTTCTCTACCACTTAACCAAACTGGGCTGGAACGACGTTGTTCTGATTGAGCGCTCCGAATTGACATCGGGGTCCACCTGGCACGCCGCAGGCGGGTTTCACACGCTGAATTCCGACCCCAACATCGCCAAGCTTCAGGGCTACACCATTGGCCTTTACAAAGAGCTTGAAGCGATCAGCGAGCAACCCTGCGGGTTGCACCACGTCGGCGGTGTGACCCTGGCGACCGATAATGCCCGCATGGATTTCCTGATCACCGAACGGGCCAAACATCGTTATATGGGGCTTGATACCCATATCGTCACACCAAAGGAAATCGCCGATCTATGCCCGGTGATCAGCATCGATGGCGTTGTCGGTGGGCTTTATGACCCATTGGACGGTCACCTCGACCCGTCCGGCACCACTCACGCCTATGCCAAGGCGGCGAGAATTCAAGGCGCCGAAATCTATCTGCGGAACCGGGTGCTGGAGCTAAACCGTAAAGCCGATGGCAGCTGGGACGTGGTCACTGAGGAAGGCACGATTAACACCGAAAACGTGGTCAACGCCGGGGGTCTGTGGGCGCGCGAAGTTGGTGCCATGGTTGGTGTATATCATCCGCTTCACCCGATGGAGCATCAGTATCTGGTCACCGACGATATCCCGGAAGTCTTCGAACGCGACGACGAACTGCCGCATATTATGGACCCCGGCGGTGAAACCTATTTCCGTCAGGAAGGCCGTGGTTTGGTGATTGGCATTTACGAACAAGACTGTGACCCGTGGGGGGTTGATGGCACACCATGGAATTTCGGTCATGAACTGTTACCGGATAATCTTGATCGCATTTCCGACCCGCTGGAAGCCGCTTTCCAACGCTATCCCTGTTTGGCTGAGGCCGGCATCAAAACCGTCATCAATGGTCCTTTCACGTTTGCACCCGACGGCAACCCCTTGGTTGGCCCCATGCCCGGCGTTCCTGGATACTGGTGTGCCTGTGCGGTGATGGCCGGTTTCAGCCAGGGCGGCGGCGTCGGCCTTGCGTTGGCCGAATGGATGATCGAAGGCGAGCCCGGATCAGACATCTTCGCCATGGATGTCGCCCGGTTTGGCGATTACACCACCAACACCTACACACGTGAAAAAGTTGTCGAAAATTACCAACGGCGCTTCTCGATCACCTACCCCAACGAAGAATTACCTGCCCAACGCCCCTTATTAACGACCCCAGCCTACGGCATTTGGGATAAACAGAACGCCGTTTTCGGTGTCGGTTATGGCCTTGAACATGTGAACTACTTCGCGCCGGAAGGTGAAGCGCGCATGGAAACGCCAAGCTATCGCCGCTCCAACGCTTTTGCCCCCGTCGCAGAAGAATGCCACGCGGTACGTACCGCCGTCGGCATCAACGAAATTCACAACTTCGGCAAATACGATTTTTCCGGCCCCGGTGCCGAAGACTTCCTCAATCACATAATGGCCAACAGAATGCCAAAACTTGGCAGCATGGCCCTGACGCCGATGCTGAACCCAGGTGGCAAGCTGATCGGTGACCTGACCGTGTCGCACGTCGAAGAAAACCGTTTCCAAGTCGTCGGCTCGTCCATCGCTCAGGCCTATCACATGCGCTGGTTCGAAAAGCATCTGCCAAAAGACGGTGTCACCGTCAAAAACGTTTCCCTGCAACGCATCGGATTTCAGATCGCCGGACCGAACGCCCGCGAACTGCTATCACGAACAACCCGGGCAGACGTCTCAAACGAAGCGTTCCCGTTCCTACGGGTCAGGGAAATGGAGGTTGGCAATACTCCCGCCACGGTTTGCCGAGTGTCCTACACAGGCGACCTTGGGTACGAAATTTACGTGCCCACCGCCTATCAGGTTGCCCTGTACGAAGCCCTATCAGAAGCCGGCAAGGAATTGGGCCTGAGGCCGTTTGGTATGCGCGCGATGATGTCGCTGAGACTGGAGAAAAGCTTCGGGTCGTGGTTACGCGAATACAAACCAGATTATACTCCGGCCGAAACCGGCCTTGATCGCTTCGTTAAATTTCAGAAAGAAGATTTCATTGGTCGCGACGCCGCCGTCGGAGCCCGCGACAACCCGCCGCCCCGCCACCTGACAACACTGATTGTCGACGCCGATGACGCTGATGTCTGCGGCGACGAGCCGATCTTTCGAGACGGCAACGTTGTCGGCTTCGTCACCTCCGGCGGCTACGCCCACTTCGCCCAAAAAAGTGTCGCCATCGGTTTCGTGCCAACCGATATGATCGAAGAGGGGGCAAAATTTGAAATTGAAATCCTCGGCCACATGCGCCCAGCCATGATCAACAACACGCCATTGTTTGATCCGGGTGCTGAGCGTATGCGGGGGTAGGGTTTTGAGCCAATTCTGTCATCTATTTTGTCGTACAGGGTCGTAACTACTTTTTCACCCACGTGCCGTCTTCCTTGACGAAGGGCCAGGTCAGGCCATCAGGAAGATTTGTGGGAGGGTGGGTTGGCTTGACCGATGCAAGTTGATCTTGTGTAAGATTTTGCGCCCGGTTGAGGTTTGCACCGCTGAGGTCCGCCCAGATCAGGGTCGCCCCGGTCAAGTTCAGTCGATAGTCAACGGTGCCTCTAAGTTGTGCGCCTCTTTAGTTACAAAAAGATCAAGAATTGCCTGATTGTCGGGGCGCACGGGCTCAGAATTAACCATTGCATGTCGTGCGGTGTCAATCTCAGAGATTTTCTGCTCTTGGCAAATGGCATGCGTTAAGAGACGGTTATGCTCTGGCGGTTTGGCGGCTGGACAGATTGGCCCGCTTGTTAATGGATTTCATGAAAACATCCACTGATTTAGACCAACAAGGACGCAACCATCGCCAAGGTGCGTGCGTTTGGATTAAGTGGGCCGGTCAGTCAAACCATGTCCAGTGACCAGATGTCACACCGGACCGCATCGAAATAAAGAGAGAATTATGGTGGGCCGTGCAGGGCTCGAACCTGCGACCTAGTGATTAAGAGTCACCCGCTCTACCAACTGAGCTAACGGCCCGTTTATGACTGTACGGGAAAGCGCATAGTACAAGTCTTCTCCGGTTTGTCGATACTTCGATCACACTTCTTCACCGCCGCGACGACCGATCGTAACATCGCGGTGAACCCACACGCTCATCAACAAGCCAAAGCCAATCAGCAGAGTCAACATCGCTGTTCCGCCGTAGGAAATCAGCGGTAGCGGCACACCAACGACGGGGATCAGGCCCATAACCATGGCGATGTTGATGAACACATAAAGGAAGAACGTGGTGGTTACGCCGATGCCGAGCAGTCGGCCGAACTGGTTATTGCAACGTTGCGATAGAATCACGCCGTAGACCAGTATCAAACCATACAAGCTAAGCAAACCAATACCGCCGATCATGCCAAATTCTTCGGCCAGCATGGTGAAAATAAAATCGGTCTGCATCTCCGGCAAAAATCGCAGGTGCCCCTGCGTCCCCTGCATAAAACCTTTCCCCATCAAGCCACCAGAACCAAGGGCGATTTTTGATTGGATAATGTGATAACCGGTGTTCAACGGATCACTTTCCGGGTTGAGAAACGTCAGCACCCGTTGTTTTTGATACTCGTGCATGAATTGCCAACCCAGCGGCATGGCGACCAAACCGGTGAGCATCACTACGGCGAATTTCCACATGCGCACACCGGCAACAAAAAAAATCGCACCACTGGCCATAACCAGCATTAATGTGGTGCCGAGGTCTGGTTGGCGCAGGACCAACGCACAAGGCATTGCAATCATGAGCAAGGGCGTCAACAAATAGGTCGGACGACCAATATCTTCGATACTGCCGCCATGAAAGTAGCGGGCCAATGCCAACACCAGGGAAATCTTCATCATTTCCGAGGGTTGAAGATTAAAGTACCCGAGGCTGATCCAACGCTGTGCCCCCATCCCAATGGTTCCTGAAACTTCAACCAAGACCAACAACACAAGGGTAACCGCATAAAGCGTATAAGCGTGACGCAACCAGATGCGGATGTCGATTAACGCGACGACGATCATCACCACCAGCCCAACAGCAAACCGAATGGCATGACGTGATGCCCAAGGTTGCAGATTACCATTGGCGGCGGAATACAGCATGGCAACGCCAATGCCCGCCGTCAGACAAAGCAGCAGGACAAAAAACCAATGGATGTGTAAAAATTTCCTGCCTAGGCTCAGGTCAGGTTCGTTGAGAATATCAAAGCTCATCCTTCCCCCGATGGTTTATCAGAGGACGGAGGTGACGTGTCGTCACGACTGACGATATTGGCGGCGCGGGCAGACCTGCGAAGCTGCGCTTCGGTCAGAATATCGCGCGCGATAGGGGCCGCTACGGACGACCCGCCGCCACCATGTTCGACGACAACCGCAACCGCATAAGTTGGTTTGTCGACCGGTGCAAAACCGACAAACAAGGCATGGTCACGAAATTTCCACGGCAGGTCCTTGTTTTTAACCACACCAGTGTCGCGCTCGGCTTTTGAAATCCGTCGCACTTGAACGGTTCCGGTTTTACCACCCATGGCAAAATTCGGATCGACAATTTTTGATTTACGCGCCGTACCCCTGCGGGAATTCACAACATCGGACATGGCTTCGGTCACCAGATCAAGGTGGGCCTTTGGGAGATTCAAACTTTCAAAACCCGATTTATTTTCAGCCCCGTTATCGGCATCAACACCGGCTAGCGCCCTGGTTAGCCGGGGTGTCACCGCAACCCCACCGTTGACCAATCGCGCTGTCATCACCGCCAACTGCAGCGGCGTCGCCAGAAGGTACCCTTGACCGATACCGGCAATCAGCGTTTCGCCCTGATGCCACGGCGCATCAAGCGCGCCGCGTTTCCAGCGCTTGTTTGGCACCAGCCCGGCCCGTTCACCCGGCAAGTCAATCCCCAGCTTGGTGCCAAACCCCAACCGCTTGGCCATTTCGGCGATTCTATCAATACCCGTGCGCTTGGCGATTTCGTAGAAATAGACATCACATGACTGGGTGATTGCCGACTTGGAATCAACATTGCCGTGACCATGTTTTTTCCAGCAATGGAACTTGGCATTGCCTAATTCCAAATATCCCTTGCAGAAAATTTTTGCAGTAGGGGAAATTACACCTTTATCAAGGGCTGCCAGCAACACCGCCATTTTAAAAGTAGAGCCCGGCGAATATCGGCCAGCAACGGCCTTATTGGTCAGTGGCGACTTGGGGTTCGATATCAACGCCTGCCACTCCGACGACTTGAGGCCGCGCGTGAAGGCGTTGGGATCAAATCCAGGTGTTGAGGCCATAGCCAAAACATCACCCGTCTGGATGTCGATAACAACACTAGCCGCACTTTCATCCGCTAGTCGCTTTGAGACCATGCGCTGCAATCCAAGATCAATGGTCAGCATGACCTCAGCCCCGGGCTGGCCTTCTCGCCTGTTCAGTTCCCTGATCATTCTGCCAAAGGCATTCACTTCGACCTGAGAACTACCGCTGGAGCCCCGAAGGGCGACGTCATAAACTTTCTCAACGCCTGCTTTGCCAATACGAAACCCTGGCAGTTCAAGCAGCGGGTCGCCTTCGGCTTCTCCGGGAGAGACAGCAGCAACATACCCCAAAATATGGGCTAAATCCCGTCCATACAGATAATTTCGGCTTTGTCCGACGTCGATGAAAATACCCGGAAGGTCCGGCGCATTGACTTCGATTTGCGAGACCTCTTCCCAGTTCAGGTTCTGGCGAACCATAACCGGGACAAAATTTCGAAACCGTTTAACATCGCGGATGATGCGTTTTCGTTCAGTCGGACTGATTGGAATGATCTGGTCCAACATATTGAGTGTATAATCAAGATCTCGGGTGTTTTCCGAGATCAGAATGGCACGGTAATTTTTCTGATTATCGGCAATCGCCACGCCGAAACGGTCAACAACCCGCCCGCGAAGGGGGGCCAACAACCTCAGATTAATACGATTTTCATCGGCAAGTGTACGGTAACGATCCGCTTCGATGACTTGCAGATAATACATTCGCCCTACGAGCGCCGATAGCAGTACGGCCTTGCCGCCCGCCAATATCGCTGTCCGTCGGTTAAATAATTTATGACGTTCTGAATCACGATACATCATCGTTCATACGTCCTTCAGAACAAGCCGTTGCCAGCGCAGAAATAGCCACGCCACCCCTGGAAACAGCCCAAAGGTAAATAGATACTGGATATAGACTGCCGACAGCTCAATGACTGCCAGATTCCAAATCGAAATCAAAACCCACGTCACGGCAGACGCTGCCCCGGCCACCAGACCAAAACCGATCCAGATCACGGCAAACGATTTGCCAAATAAAAAGCGGTGCTGGGATACGACAATCCCGTAAACCAGCACGAAAACCAACGCATTAATTCCAAGAGGCGCACCGGTAAATACATCCTGGAGAATACCAACACCAAAAGCCGCATAGGCAGGAAAAAGTTCCGAACGGTATACCGCCCAATGATAAATCGCAATCAATGGCAAAACCGGGACGACCCGAGACAACCCAGGAACATGTAACGGCATAACACTGACAACGACCAACAACAGGGTTAGCACAATCGGCGTCAACTTGCGCACAAGAACATCAAGCCTGGACCATATGCTCGGTTTCATTAGCGTTTTGTATTCCTGAGCCGTTTTTCATCCGCCGCCGAAATCCCGCTGTGATTAGGCGGAGACCCAACAATACCGGTCAGTCCGTAATCCAGTACGCGCACATATCCCAATCGTGTGCGATCAATGAAAGGACGAATAAAAATGTCTTTTTCACTGACAGAAGACACTCGACCTACCGGCAATCCCGGTGGGAACGCGCCACCGTCGCCGGACGTCACGACCCTGTCCCCCCGACCAACGACGGCACTTGGTGGCAGGTGAATGAGGCGGGGTTGATCTGAATTATCACCGGACAAAATCGCCCGCACGCCGCCAGGCTGGACCATCACAGGAATGCGTGAATTTAAATCGGAAATCAACAAAATGCGGGACGACCGCCTGCCAACACCGGTGACTCTTCCGACCAGCCCCTGACCGGTTATGGCGGCCTGACCTTTCCGCAGGCCATCACGTTCGCCAGCGTTCAAAAGCACGCTATTGGCGAACACGCCTCCAGTATCGGCGATAACCCGCGCTGTTATGAAGCTGGCGTCTTTATCGGGGACAAAATTAAGTAAGCCGCGAAGGATGGTGTTTTCGGATTCCAAATTACGGGCAACCGTTTGCCATTGTAACAGACGGGCATTATCTTTTTTGAGTTCGGTATTTACCGTGCGAATGGCATAGAGGTCCTTGGCTTCCTGAATTAGCCCGTTTACACTTTCGACAGGTCGGGAGATTACATCGAGAACTGGGGCTGCGGCGTCCGTCACAAAGACCCGGACGCGATCGGTCAACACCGCATCCGCTTTGCCCAGTATCATCATCGCCACAGCCGCCAGCACCAACACCAGAAATGTGAAGCGCTGCGCCATGGTTTTAACCGGTTGGGCAATACCAACGATATGACGTGGACTATCCTTCAAGCCCATTGTTCAAATCCGTTATTTATGTACGTCTTGGGTTGTGACAGGTCATGACAATTGCAATAGAAGTGACTGATTCTATAGTATAATAAAGTTTTCAGCAACTTCATGACCTGATCACGATGCGCAAATTCAATACATTGTCGTCAAGACATCTTTAAGGCGCTTCATTTCTTCCAAGGCCCGCCCCGTTCCAAGAACGACGCAAGACAACGGGTCGTCGGCAATCGATACTGGCAAGCCAGTCGCATGACGCAAAACGAAATCGATATTGCCAAGAAGACCACCGCCGCCGGTCAGGACAATACCCTTATCGACAATGTCGGCCGCCAATTCGGGGGCCGTGTGCTCAAGTGCAACCTTCACGGCCTCAATAATAGCGCCGACGGGTTCCGCCAGACTTTCGGCAATTTGCCGTTCTGAGATGATCAGTTCCTTAGGCACCCCGTTCATCAGGTCGCGCCCTTTGACTTCCATCGTCTCACCTTCTCCATCTTCAGGCGGGCACGCGGACCCAATTTCTTCTTTGATACGGGCCGCACTGCCCTCACCAACCAAAAGGTTATGGTTGCGGCGGATATAAGCGATGATGGCTTCGTCCATTTTATCGCCGCCAACACGAACCGAGCGTGAATAAACGATCCCGCCCAGAGAAAGAACGGCAACTTCTGTTGTGCCGCCACCAATATCAACGACCATCGATCCTGTTGGTTCGGTCACCGGCAGTCCGGCACCAATCGCCGCAGCCATGGGTTCTTCAATCAAAAACACTTTACGTGCGCCGGCGCTTTCCGCTGAATCCTGAATGGCCCGGCGTTCAACCGCAGTCGAGCCGGACGGCACACAAACGACAACCAAAGGACTGGCAAAACTACGGCGATTATGAACCTTGCGAATAAAATACTTAATCATCTCTTCGGCGACTTCAAAGTCGGCGATAACGCCGTCTCGAAGCGGGCGAATGGCGCGAATGTTTCCGGGTGTCCGACCAAGCATTTGTTTGGCTTCTTCACCAACCGCTAGGACGTGTTTTTTACCCTTAACTTCAGCGATGGCGACAACCGAAGGTTCATTCAGGACAATCCCACGACCTTTGACATAGACCAGCGTGTTGGCCGTCCCAAGATCGATTGCCATATCAGCGGAGAGAAATCCAAATAACCGCGCAAACATAAACCCTCACAAATTTTCAAGTGCCCAAAAGACAGCACCTCTGTTTTATTAATCGTTCGTCAATATATCATTAAAGCAATAGCAACAAACGTGATCGCCATCACGAACAAATATTTATAAAAACTTACACCGCCGAGGGCCAGCGCAAAACGTCATGCAGACAGGGCACTTGGGTCGTTTCGCTGTCTTTTCACCAGCAATTTATTCAATGCATTGAGATAGGCCCTTACTGACGCAACCATAGTGTCTGTTTCGGCGCCCGCACCATTGACAGTCTTACCATTTTCTTCAAGGCGAACGGTCACGTCTGCTTGTGCGTCCGTGCCTTCGGTAACAGCATGCACCTGGTAAAGCTGAAGCGTCACATCGTGAGGATACAATAGCTTTACGCAGTTAAACGCTGCGTCCACCGGACCGTCACCGGTCGCTTCACAGGATGATATTTCGCCATCAATATCGAGAGACATGACCGATTTGGGTGGTCGATGCTCAGTTCCACATAGCACTTCCAGGGAAACCAGCTTTATCCGGTCGTTGCTGCGAATGACCTGGTCATCAACGAGCGCAATAATATCTTCGTCAAACACATCTTTTTTCAGATCGGCCAAATCTTTGAATCGCTTAAACGCATCTTCAGTCGCATTGTCTCCAAGGTCATACCCAAGGCCACGTAATTTTTCGCGAAAGGCGTGACGGCCTGAATGCTTCCCCATTACCAGCGTCGATTCGATCAACCCAACAGATTCAGGCGTCATGATTTCATAGGTCTCTGCGTGTTTCAGAACGCCGTCCTGATGAATTCCCGACTCATGAGCAAATGCGTTCTTGCCGACGATTGCCTTATTAGGCTGCACGGCAAAACCGGTGATCGCTGACACCAAACGTGACGCCTTCATAATGTCTTCGGTTTTGACGCTGGTCGAATACGGGATCGCATCGGCGCGCGTACGAAGGGCCATGACCACCTCTTCCATCGCCGCGTTGCCCGCCCGCTCGCCTAAACCATTGATCGTGCACTCAATCTGACGGGCACCGACCTGTACCGCAGCCAACGAATTTGCAACCGCCAGCCCCAGATCATTATGGCAATGAACGGAGACAATCGCTTGATCGATATTTGGAACACGGTTGAACAGCATCGCGATCAAGGCGGCAAATTCTTCTGGTATCGCATAGCCAACTGTATCTGGGATATTTATGGTTCCAGCACCGGCACGGATGGCGCTTTCGACACATTTGCACAGGAAGTCATGTTCTGTGCGCGATCCGTCTTCGGGAGACCATTCGACGTCATCAGTAAATTTTCGCGCATATGTTACGCTATCAATTACCGCTTGGTGGACGGCGTCAGGGGCCATCTGAAGTTTGTATTTCATATGCAGCGGGCTGGTTGAAATAAACGTGTGAATGCGGCCACGCACCGCCGGTTTCAAGGCCTCTGCGGCGCGGTCGATATCCATGTGTGTGGCCCGGGCCAACCCACATACAGTTGCACCTTTGACCATTTTGGCAATGTCATTGACCGCCTTAAAGTCGCCATCTGAAGCGATTGGAAACCCAGCTTCAATGACATCAACGCCCATTCCCTCCAGAACCACCGCAATGCGAAGCTTTTCGTCAAGGGTCATCGACGCGCCTGGCGACTGTTCGCCATCACGTAAAGTCGTGTCAAAGATCACTATGCGGTCTGACGCCATGAATTTATCCTCTCCTCATCGTACGGTCAGTCCAGGCCGCACTAAAGGCTTGAAAAAACAACGATCTAAGGGTCCTGTCAATCACCTTATCAGCAGAGTTCCTGACAAAGGCTTAACAGGCTTGAGCTACAATCTTGGCAAGCGGCTCAAATACAAAAGCACCCCCGCCACTTTGCCCATGACGGAGGTGCTTTCAAAGGCCCCCCACCAGGGGACCGGCATGTGTGCGAACGACTAGTTTTTGGCTTTATCAACCAACGCGTTTTCAGCAATCCATGGCATCATCGCGCGAAGCTTGGTGCCAATTTGTTCAACACCGTGTTCAGCCGCCATACGACGCTGGGCCTTGAAGCTTGGCAGACCCGCCTGATTTTCCAGCATCCATTGCTTAACAAATTCACCAGACTGAATATCGGTCAGAACTTGTTTCATTGCTGCTTTGGTGTCGTCTGTAATGATTTTCGGGCCGGTCACATAATCGCCATATTCTGCCGTGTTGGAGACCGAGTAACGCATGTTGGCAATACCGCCTTCATAGATCAGATCAACAATCAGTTTGACTTCGTGGCAGCACTCGAAATAGGCCATTTCCGGTGCATATCCGGCTTCAACCAAGGTCTCATAACCGGCCATAATCAGCGCGCTCAAACCACCGCAAAGAACCGCTTGCTCACCGAACAAATCGGTTTCACATTCTTCCTTGAAAGTGGTTTCAACAATGCCCGCACGACCCGCTCCAAGCCCAGCGGCATAAGACAAGGCGATCTCCTGAGCATTGCCGCTGGCATCTTGGGCGATGGCGATCAGGCTAGGCACCCCTGCACCGCGCTGGTATTCCGAGCGCACAGTATGCCCTGGGCCTTTCGGCGCGATCATGAACACATCAAGGTCAGCACGCGGCTCAATCAAACCAAAATGAACGTTCAAACCATGGGCAAATGCGATTGCCCCGCCCTGTTTCAAGTTATCCTTCAGATGATCACGGTAGAGCGCCGCTTGCCCTTCATCTGGTGTCAGGATCATAAAGACATCGGCGTCTTTAGCAGCCTCGTCCGCCGACTTAACACTAAAGCCATCATTTTCAGCTTTCACTGCACTGGCCGACCCTTCGCGAAGAACAATAGTAATGTTCTTAGCGCCTGAATCTTTCAGATTCAGAGCATGGGCATGGCCCTGACTACCATAGCCGGCGATGACAACATTTTTGTCTTTGATCAAATTGACGTCAGCGTCGCGATCATAATATACGCGCATAATTTCTGTTCCTTCAGTTTAGGGTTAAGTTCATAATAGGGATGTTCTAAAACAAGCGGAAACCTAGCTTTCGGATTCCATCGATTCTGGCCCACGTAAAATGGCGACAACGCCGGTCCGAGACACATCGGTCAGCCCCAGTGGACGCATCAACTCGACAAACGCGTCGATCTTGCTGGAGTTGCCGACGATCTCAAAAACAAAGGACTCATTAGTCGAATCCACTGCACGCGCACGAAAAATATCACAAATCCTCAGACTTTCCACCCGCGCGTCACCAGTTCCTCTGACCTTGACCAGCGCCAATTCACGTTCCACATGGGGGCCTTCAAGTGTCAAGTCACTGACAGAATGAACCGGAATCAGCCGCATAAGTTGAGCCTTGATCTGCTCAATCACCATGCGTGTCCCGGTCGTGACAACCGTAATCCGGGACAGATGACGCCCGCGACGGGTTTCAGCGACCGTCAGGCTTTCAATATTATATCCGCGCCCGGAAAACAGGCCGATGACACGGGCCAGCACACCGGGTTCGTTGTCAACGAGAACGGCGATGGTATGCGTGCGTTGTGGTTCTTCCGGCGGATTCACGTCAATTTCTCCCAAGGCTCAAAAGCGGCGTAAATTTAAGACATTACTTCTTATAGTTATGATCAGCGGATTTTCAATGTAGGAAGGTAGCAACGCCCTAGACGAGGACCATCCCGTCTTCAGAGACCGGTTGCCCAACCTTGTCACCAGGACCAAGCAACATATCGTTGTGGGCCGCTCCAGATGGGATCATCGGAAATACGTTTTCCTTTGGATCAACATGAAGATCGGCAATTACCGGCCCATCGATCTTGATCATTTCCGCAAGCAAGTCGTCTACCTCTGATGCCTTCGTCGCCCGCAAACCCGTCATGCCGAATGCTTCGGCCAATTTGACAAAATCCGGCAAGCTTTCCATGTAACTTTCCGAATAGCGTGACCCATGCAGCAATTCTTGCCATTGACGCACCATGCCCATGTAAAAATTATTAAGGATCAAACACTTCACTGGCAGGCGGTATTGCTGAATGGTCGAAAGTTCCTGCATATTCATCATAAAGGATGATTCGCCCGCCACCCCAACGACCAATGCATCGGGGTGGGCAACCTGCACACCCATGGCCGCTGGAAGACCATACCCCATAGTGCCAAGGCCACCCGACGTGAGCCAGTGGTTAGGTTTATCGAAACCAAAATGCTGAGCGGTCCACATTTGATGCTGACCAACTTCGGTGGTAACAAAAACGTCTTTCGACTGCTGTTGCGTATGCTCATACAGGCGCCGCACCGCGTATTGCGGCTTAACAATATCGCCAGATTGATCAAACTTCATGCAGTCGACAGACCGCCATTCCTCAATCTGTTGCCACCATTTTTTTATGCTATTTTCATCCGATTTGCCATGATTTGCCCGCCACGCCTTCATCAAATCTTCCAGAACGTGACCAATATCGCCAACAATACCCAGGTCAACATGGACATTCTTATTAATAGACGACGGATCAATATCGATCTGTATTTTTGTCGAGTCGGGAGAAAAGGCGTCCAGACGGCCGGTGATTCTGTCGTCAAACCGCGCGCCAACGGCAACCATTACATCGCAGTCATGCATGGCCATGTTCGATTCATAAGTGCCATGCATGCCGACCATGCCAACAAACTGTTTATCCGACGCCGGATAGGCACCAAGCCCCATAAGTGTTAGTGTACAAGGCGCTCCGGTCACCCGAACAAATTTTCTCAACAGTTGCGACGCCGCCGGGCCTGAATTAATGACCCCGCCACCGGCATAAATGATTGGTCGTTTCGCATTTTTGATAATCTCGACCGCATCCTTGATTTTATTCAAATCGCCTTTCAACTGCGGCTGATAACTTTTGCGTTTGCTAGCCTCTTTTTCTACATACACGCCAAGCCCCATCTGCACGTCTTTAGGCAGATCAATAACCACGGGACCGGGACGTCCGCTACTCGCCACATCAAAGGCTTCGTGGACCACGCGGGCGAGGTCGTTGACGTCCTTGACCAGATAATTGTGCTTGGTGCAGGGACGGGTAATGCCCGTGGTATCAGCTTCCTGAAAAGCATCATTACCAATCAAGTGGGTTGGCACCTGCCCGGTCAAACAGACAATTGGGATAGAATCCATTAACGCATCGGTTAATCCGGTCACGGCGTTTGTTGCGCCGGGGCCAGACGTCACCAGCACGACACCAACTTTACCAGTTGAACGCGCATATCCTTCTGCCGCGTGAACCGCCCCGCCTTCCTGGCGAACCAGGATATGGCGAATTCTGTTTTGCTGAAAAATCGCGTCGTAAATCGGCAGGACAGCCCCGCCGGGATAACCAAAAACATCGGTCACACCCTGATCGGCCAACGCCTTCAGAATGATTTGCGCGCCGGTCATCTGTTCCCTAGCCATGGGGTCTTCCTCTGCATAGTCATCGACAAACGCTTTAAGCATACAAGCGTTCGAATTTAATCCAAATAAGGCCGGGTTTCACGCTCTCCCGGTCATAACGTCATATACCTTCTCCAGCGGCACCAAACCCTTGGCCCGCGCAGAGAAGCGGAACCTAATCCGTCGACTCGGCAGGGTCAAGCAGTGTTGCGAACAAATGGAAAGTTTTTCAGGTCGTTTACGAAACAATATTTCGCGGAAAAATTCGCACGCCTTGATTACTGTTGCAAGCGTTTCAACACGTCACCAATGATGCTGGCCGCCTTGGTAACCGCCTTTTTCCGCTCCATTCCGGGTGTCAACCGCTCATCGTATAGCGTTCCAACGACAATCAGATCGTTCCTGGTCAGCTTATTAAGCACACTTTTGTTATTAAAAACGGAAGGTTTGACGATATCGCTGTCATTTGGCAGTCCTAGCGTTTGCGTCATTTCTTCCAAAAGGCAACTGTTGATTTGCTGATCTGTCATTTGGTTGTTAACGACAATCGTCGCCTGGACGATTTCGCCCCGCCTATTCGCCGCCGTGACAAAATAACAAACCCTAGGCGCGGCGAGTCTTTTAAGTAATTGAGGTGAAGCACCCTTAATCAAGCTGGGCAGGTGCATCGCAAGTGCCGGGACAAATTTAATAAAATAATTTGGCGATTTTCCTACTTTTTTAGCGTCTTCACTGACGATGCCGGTAAGTTTTATGAGGACGCGCAGATGCGCCTGAATACTCGCAACATGAGCTGGTTTTGCGCGGACATTTTTAAGTTTCAACTCACGACCACCACCTGCCTTTTGTGCCAGTTTTCCGTTCATGGCGGAAACCGATATGCGCAGAGGAGACTTCCATTTTTTGACAATCGCGCTTTCACGGGTGACGTCACCGTATTCGGCACCAAAAACCACCGATTCAAAGAACCTCGTCAGGTTTCGTTCGGACGGAAACCCATTGGCGGCAAACGACGATGTTGCCCATACGCTAGCGCTACCTGCCATAAACAGGACGACCACAACAAAAGAAAACTTAGGCCCATACAGGTTCATTAGTTTACCGACTTAAACATATTTTCGACAGCGTCGCAGGCGGTCATGCTGGCCTCAGCATCACCAAAATCTTCAATTGTTAGGTCAGCCCGGGACTGATTTCGAAACCAGGTCAGTTGGCGCTTGGCAAAATTACGGGTGCTTTGTTTAACCTTATCGGCTGCCTCGGCCATCGACAAGCCGCCTGACAAGTACTGATTAAAGTCGCCAACGCCAAGCGCCTTAAGGGCCGGCAAACGCGGGTCCAGACCTTGGTTCTGCAAGGCCCGGACTTCTTCCAATGCGCCCTGCTCAATCATCTGATCCATCCGGGCGTCAATGCGGGCATAAAGCTGATCGCGCGGCGGAATGAGATGTACGGTAAAAAAGTTGGCTTGCAGCGGAGGCTCAGGAGATTGCTCAGCCTGCCACACACCGATCGGTTTGCCCGTTGACGAGGCGACCGCATAGGCCCTGATCAACCGTTGGCGATCACCCGGCTCTAATTTGTTGGCACCGTCTGGGTCAAGCCCTGCTAATTTTTGCTGAAACACGACGCCACCAACAGTGTCATAAAGCGCGGTTGTACTGTCGATCACGTCAGCGGGTACATCCGGTATGGCGGCAATGCCCTCCTTCAACACCTTCAAATACAGGCCTGTTCCCCCACATACGATCGGTACGCGCCGTCGGATTTGCATGTCTTCAATGATCGGAACGGCCTGTTCCAGCCAAGCCCCTGCGGAAAAGTGCGTGTTTGCCGAAACAACACCGTAAAGATGGTGGCGAATTCTCGCTTCATCTTCCAAAGCCGGTCGCGCCGTAAGAATTCGAAATTCTTGGTAAATTTGCATACTGTCGGCGTTGATGATTTCGCCATCAAATTTTTCCGCCAGAGACAGCGCCAAAGAGGACTTTCCGCTGGCCGTCGGACCTGCAACCACGATGACCGAATTATCAAAACCTGACCGTAACACTTTTCATGTCCCAATTGATCAACACCGGAGAATAAACTCCCTCACTCTACAGATGAATGCAACCGTCTCGCGGTTGCCAATCTAAATTGTTTATGAGCCCCACGCGCCTGGGCGCTTGCGAGCCCCCATGACCTGAGTTATGAACCCTCCGTTGATGACCCAACCTTCCATGCTGGACATGATGCCCTCTGTACTAACGTTGATTTCTCCAACCATCGGCGGACTATCAAATGATATAGTTGATCAGGCCGCCAACGTCATCCATCACTCTGGTGCAACCCTTAATCAGCGAGATTGGTTGTCGGACGGCGAGGCCTGTGACCTATATTTTTCCGGGGCAAAGGCCAATACCATTGACCAAGCACTTCGCCAGTCATTGGGCGGCGTTGGAGTGGATATGGCTATTCAACAGGTTCAGGGCCGGCAGAAAAAATTACTGCTATCGGACATGGATTCAACCATCGTCACTGCCGAAACACTAGATGAATTAGCCGATCACGCTGGCCTCAAGGAGAAAATTTCGGCCATAACGGCGCGGGCGATGAACGGCGATATACGCTTCCGCGACGCCCTGGCTGAACGTGTCGTCATGCTGCGGGGTCTCAGCAGCGACACCCTGGCCGCAACCATGGAACGGATCACCTATTCACCGGGTGCTGAAACCTTGGTTCGTACCATGTCGGCACATGGTGCTTACACTGCGCTGGTATCCGGTGGCTTCCAGTATTTTACCACGCGCGTTAAGGCGGCTTTGGGATTTGACTTCGACGCCGGAAACGACATCGAAATTATAGACGGGAAGCTAACCGGAAACGTTCAGGGCGATATTGTCACCAAGGATGTGAAGCGCGAAATCTTAATCCGCCTCGCCAAACAACAAGATATCGACATAACCGAAACGCTCAGCGTCGGCGACGGCGCCAACGATCTTCCGATGATTATGGAAGCCGGAACTGGCGTCGCCTATCATGCAAAACCGACCGTTGTTGCCAGCGCCCCTTTCCGCATCGATTATGCTGGACTGGACGCGCTGCTATTTATGCAAGGTTACCGGCGCGATCAATTCGTCGCCTAATCGAGCACCAGAGAGACCAGACCATCCGCCAGTTTGGGTTCGAACCATGTTGATTTTGGGGGCATCACCCGATCCGCATCGGCAACGGCCATCAATTCGGTAAGTGACGTGGGATACAAAGCGAACGCCACTGCCATGTCGCCGCTATCGACACGACGTTCCAGTGCTTCCATGCCACGAATACCCCCGACAAACTCAATACGCGTATCGGTACGAGGATCACCAATATCAAGAATTGGCGTCAACAAACGGTCAGTCAGTAGAGAGATATCCAGACTGGCGACGGGGTGATCGGTCGAAACCGATTGACGTAACGTAAGGCGGTACCACTGACGGCCCAAATACATCCCAAATGTGCGCACCGATGTCGGTTTGGCCGGTTGATTGCTAGGCTCGACCCTGAAATTCTCACTTACCCGCTCGATAAACTGATCCTTAGATAAACCATTCAAATCTCGAACAATTCGATTGTAATCAAATATCTGCACTTCGTCGTCGGGGAAGCTGACAAGTAGAAAATAGTCTTGGTTTTGCCAATCGGTCGTTGCCGAACTGGCGTGGCCTGAGGCCTGGTCGGTGCCCGCACGGCGTGAGGCCATGTTAGTGTCCGCGCGGCGTGAGGCCATGTTAGTGTCCGCGCGGCGTGAGGCCGCGACTCTCGATGCAGAGGCCGAGCGGTGGTGACCATCGGCGATGTAGATGGCCTCCATGGCATCGAAGGCGGCGTTGAGCTCTGCAATATCTTGCGCCTGATCCACCACCCAAATTGTATGTTCTACACCGCGATCCGCGACGACATCACAGGCGGGGTCTCCTTTTACGACTTTGGCAATCACGTCGGCAATACGACGGTCCTTACGATGCGTCACCATCACGGGCCCGGTCTGGGCATTCAGCATTTCTATCTGGCGGACCCGATCATCTTCCTTGTCGGGCCGGGTCAGTTCATGACGGCGAATGCGGTTGGCATCGTAGGCAGCAATCGATCCGCCACCGACAATCCCGGTCTGAACATGATCATCCATCCGCAAACGATAGATATAATAGCACGGCGCGTCATCACGGATCAGCACCCCCTCATCGATCATCCGATTAAGGTTTTCCGCCGCCTTTGTATAGACCATTTGATCATGAGGGTCCGTGCCCTCGGGCAGATCAATCTCCGCCCGCGACACATGCAAAAAACTCTCGGGTTTCCCCGCCGCAAGGGCACGGGCTTCGCTCTCATTGACAACATCATAGGGCGGTGCCAGAACGTCCTTGGCCCGTCCTGATGCTGGCCTTAAACCCGCAAACGGACGGACCAAAGGTCTGTTTTCACTCATCGCGCGCTACTCTGCCGCGACGGACGGCAACTCACCAATTGCCCGTGCCAATTCTTCTTCATTGTGAGCATGATCCGACAGTTTTCCCGCCAAATAATCCGTATAGGCCTGCATATCGAAATTGCCGTGACCAGACAAACCAAACAGAATGGTTTTGGCTTCGCCACGTTGTTTGCAGGCCTCGGCTTCGGAAATAGCCGAGCAAATTGCGTGCGTTGATTCAGGTGCGGGCACGATGCCTTCCGTCCGGGCAAATGTGAGCCCCGCCTCAAAGCACGCTGTTTGATGCACGGCCTGAGCTTCTATCAACCCCAAATCAAGCACATGGCTGACCAGGGGCGACATACCGTGATAACGCAAACCGCCAGCATGAATGCCTTCAGGGACAAAGGTCGATCCCAGCGTGTGCATCTTGACCAGCGGCGTCAAATGCCCGGTATCGCCAAAATCATAGGCGTAGGTTCCACGTGTCATTGTCGGGCACGCGGCAGGCTCAACTGCAATCACCCGAACCTTTTCACCACCCCGGAGTCGCCGTCCCAGGAATGGGAACGCCAAGCCGGCAAAGTTGCTGCCGCCACCGGCGCACGCAATAATAATATCCGGATAATCACCGGCCATTTCCATCTGCTCAATCGCCTCAAGACCAATCACCGATTGATGCAGCAAAACATGATTGAGCACGCTGCCTAACGCATACTTCGTATCATCACGTCCTGCCGCAACTTCAACGGCCTCGGAAATCGCGATGCCCAAACTACCGTTGGACTCTGGATCACGTGCAAGGATCGCACGGCCCGCCTCGGTCTCGTCACTCGGACTGGCGACGCAGCGCCCGCCATAGGTTTCCATCAACGCCCGGCGATAGGGTTTTTGATTGAAACTGATTTTAACCATGTAAACGTCGACCTGAAGGCCAAACAGATTGCCCGCGAACGCCAATGACGAGCCCCATTGCCCGGCACCGGTTTCCGTACTCAGACGTTTAGTGCCTTCTTGCTTGTTGTAGAACGCCTGTGCAACAGCAGTATTCGGTTTGTGACTACCCGACGGGCTAACCCCTTCATATTTGTAATAAATTTTTGCAGGCGTATCCAAAGCCGCTTCCAAACGACGGGCGCGAAAAAGTGGCGCTGGACGCCAGAGTTTATAGACATCCCGAACCGGTTCGGGAATTTCGATGTGGCGTTCCGACGACACTTCCTGCCCTATTAGCGCCATGGGAAACAGTGGGGCGAGATCGTCTGGACCGATCGGCTGTCCGGTTCCCGGATGCAGCACCGGAGCCAGGGGCTCAGGCAGATCGGCGGCGATATTATACCAGGACTTAGGAATCCTGTTTTCCGGCAGAGGATATTTGATCGTATCGTCCATGAAGCGTTCCTATCGTTTATGGTTTTTCAACGTCTCCAGCGTTCTGACTTTAGCCCGCTTGTTCATCAGACGCAAAGGCAAACGGCGTCTCGAAAGACGCCGTTTCCATAGTCGATAGCCGACAAAATCGACTATTTTTGGTCGATCCTGAGGGCAATAAAGCGTAGGCCGTTTTGTCCTTCGATCAGAAACAGTACGGTTTTACGATTTTCCTTTTTCGCCTCTTTCACCTTATTGACGACTTGCGTCGGTGACGAGACTTCCGTCTGACTAACTTCAACGATTAGGTCTCCGGGGCGGATGCCTTTTTCCGCAGCAACGCCGTCGGGGTTAACCTTACTGATCAATACGCCCTTGGCCTCTTTGGAAAGCTTATAGTGCTCACGCGATCCATCCGTCAGTGCCATCAAGGTCATGCCCAGCCCTTTGAGATCGCGGGTCAGTCCCTCTTTGGTTTTCGGCGTTCTCGCGGAAATTTCGGCGGCGTCATCTAGGATACCAACCGTAACCTTCAAGGTTTTGCGTGCCCCGCTGCGCCAGACCACAACTTCGACCGGCTTACCGACAACCGTATCTGCAACGATTTTAGGTAAGGACCGCATCTCATGAACCGGTTTGCCATCAAACCGCAGAATAACGTCGCCAGCTTCAATCTTCGCCGCAGCTGCCGGGCCTTCCTTAATCACATCTGCAACCAGCGCCCCTTGCGTCTTATCAAGACCAAGAGAGTCTGCGATCTCTGTCGTCACCTGCTGGATATGCACTCCAAGCCAGCCGCGCTTAACCTCACCACTATCGATTAACTGGCGAACAACCGGCGCCGCAGCTTTGGAAGGAATGGCAAAGCCAATGCCGACACTGCCGCCGGACGGCGAATAAATTGCCGTATTAATTCCAATGACCTGACCGTCTAGATTGAACATCGGGCCACCCGAGTTGCCTCGGTTAATTGACGCATCCGTTTGAATGAAATCATCATAGGGACCCGCGTTGATGTCACGACCACGAGCCGAAATAATCCCGGCGGTCACCGTGCCCCCCAGACCAAACGGATTACCGATGGCAACGACCCAGTCGCCGACGCGGGACTTATCAGACTTGCCAAACCCCACACCTGTGATCTTACGGTCGGTTTTAACCTTCAGAACGGCCAAATCGGATTTTGCATCACGACCAATCAGTTCCGCTTTGAGGCGCGTGTCATCCTGTAAGATGACGGTAATTTCATCTGCGTCTTTAATAACGTGGTTATTGGTAACGACATAACCATCATTGCCATAGAAAAAACCTGACCCAAGCGATGTCGCTTTGTGCGGACGCCCGCCTGGTGCTTGGTTGCGGTCGAAGAACTCTTTGAAAAATTCTTCAAACGGTGAGCCCGGAGGCAACTGCGGCATTTGCGGTCCACTGCGTCCTTCAATAACCTGAGTGGTTGAAATATTGACCACCGACGGCAGTAATTTTGCCGCCAGATCGGCAAAACCCTCGCCCGGCCCGGTGCGGGCGGATACCGGATTGGTCGTCAGCGCAAAGGCAACCAACATTAAAACTGCAATGAAACGCGCCGCAATCCGAGGAGGCAACACGTGCCGAAATTCAATGATTTTCATGTCTCATCCATTTCTTGTTCAGGGCCGGGCCGCATATCAGCGGTTGTCCGACAACGTTAATCTCGTGGACCGACGGGGACAAGCGCCCTGTGTCCGTATTAGTCTGCATCATATGAGGGGGAAATGTGGCTGAACAATGGCTTTACAAAGGTAACTTCTGGGCAATTTTTGTCGATCAAGAAGCCGCCTTGATCTACCAGAATACCCTGATATCGCACGTATAACTTTAGTATCGAATGACCCAAACAAGCCCGACACCGATCACTGCCGCAACCAGACCAGCCAACCGCAGACCACCGGTCGGCATCGAAATCACGTTTGCCATCATACGCTTCATCGCCTCGGGAAACAGGGCGTAGGCAAACCCCTCAATAGCAAGCGCAAGGGCGAGTGCCGTCAAAAGATCACTCATCCCTTGCGCATCCCGTATGTGTTCAGACCTTACTGCCGTGATACCGGTTTAGGTACGGAATTAAAGAACTGAAACAGTTCTGAATCGGGACTAAGAACCATTGTCGTTCCTTCCCGGACAGATTCCCCCAGCGCTTCCATGGACCGATAGAAATCAAAAAACTCTGCATCCTGTCCATAGGCGTTATTGAGAATAGTCGTCCGCGCACCATCACCTTCACCGCGCCTGATTTCAGCCGTCTTTTTGGCTTCTGAGATGATAATCGTACGCGTCTTATTCGCACCCGCTTGAATGTTGAGTTTTTCTTTCTCACCATTGGCGCGCAGCTTCGCCGCCGTTGCCACGCGATCCGAACGCATGCGGTTATACACCGCCTGAGCCGTGGTTTCCGGCAGGTCCGTGCGACCGATACGAACATCAATGACTTCGGTACCAAAAATTGCCGCCTGGGCTTTCATTTTTTCGGTAATCATCTGCATGATCTGAGCACGTTTTGACGTCAACATATCACCAAGAAGAATTTTGCCGATCTCTTCGCGTACGGCCGAATTCAAACGATTGCCAAACACCTGACGGAAGTTGGCGTTTGTTAACGCCTTTTTACGAAACTCAAGGGCGTCAACGATACGATAGCGCGCAAACGAATCAACATTAACCCGTTTTTGATCGGACAGAATGACCTCCTGAACCGGCGGATCCAGATCGAGAATTCTGCGGTCATAGTACTCAACGTTTTGAACAAACGGCATTTTAAACTTAAGCCCCGGTTCAGTTTCCGCACGAATTGGATTACCAAATTGAAGGACCAACGCCTGCTGGGTTTGGTGAACCGTAAAAACAGACCCAAACAAAACGATGACGGCAACAATTACGATACCCCCAAGCAATGCTATTGATTTATTCATTGTGCGGATCCTTTGCTGCGTTTTTTCAATTCAGGTAGCGGCAAATACGGCACAACGCCTTGGCCTTTTGCTCCTCCCTGATCGATAATCACTTTGTCGGTTTTGCTCAGCACATCCTGCATACGTTCCAGATAGATGCGTCGGCGCGTCACGTCCTTATTACCTTTATAGGCATTGTACACAGACAGGAAGCGTTGTGCTTCACCTTCCGCCTCGTTGATCATTTTCTGCTTATAGCCTTCCGCATCTTGAATCATCTGCTGCGCTTGACCACGCGCTTTGGGAACAATGTCGTTTTCATAGGCGACGGCTTCGTTGACCTTGCGCTCCTGATCCTGTTTGGCGCGTTGCACATCGTTGAATGCATCAATCACGTCATTAGGCGGGTCAACCTTCTGCAACTGAATCTTGGCGATCGCCACCCCGGCTCCGTAACTGTCCAGAATTTCCTGCAGCAATTTGAGAGTCTGGTCCTGAACCTGCTGACGCTTAACCGTTAGCGCTTCTTCCAACGACGTACGACCAATCACTTCGCGCATGGCACTTTCAGCGGCAATCTTGATTGTCGCTTCAGGATTGCGGATTTTGAACAGAAAATCAGCCGCATTTTTGATCCGCCACTGAATAACAAAATCAATATCGATAATGTTCTGATCACCGGTCAGCATTAGGCTTTCCTGGGCAACGTCTCGCACACCAGTGCCGCGACCAACTTCACCGGCACCACGAAACCCGACGTTAATCGTATTGGTGCGGTCAACATTGACCTTGATGACTTCACCAATTGGTGCAGGGAACCAAAAGTTCAATCCGGGCGAGGTTCGTTTGACGTATTTCCCAAACAGAAGCTCAATGCCGTTTTCTCCAGGCTGGACCCGGTAGGGAACATTCATTGCCGCCCATAAGACAATTACGGCCAATGCTATCAAAGCAATGCCACGTGCTCCACCCGAACCACCTGGAACAAACCGCTTAATATTTTCCTGACCCTTGCGGATCATGTCTTCAATGTCGGGGGGTTGAGGTCCGCGTGGGCCACCACCACCCTGGTTTCCACCGCCGCCCCAGGGACCGCCGCCTTGTGATTTAAAAGACATGAGTTATCATTCCTTGCAATTTTTAAGACCTAAAACACATTCAGAAACTTGTAATTATTATTTTGTTCGCTACTTCCTATTGGAAACACGCTGCCTTATAAGACAGCAACAGCGTAGCCGCAATTGTGCGGCATCATGAACACACGATATATATCGGCGTATTGGGCGGAGTTTGCAAGGCATGGCAGAAGTAAGTATTGAACGGATCGAACAAGTTCTCAGAAATGTAGTTGATCCGGAGAGCGGCAAAGACATTGTTTCGAGCGGTATGATCAGCGGGTTACAAACGCGCGAAGGTCATGTGGCGTTTGCGATTGAGGTAGACCCCGCTAAAGGGGCCGGGCTGGAACCCTTACGTAAGGAAGCTGAAAAAGCTGTCTTCGACATGGACGGTGTATTAACGGCAACCGTCGTTTTGACCGCCGAAAAAAAATCAAATGGCGGCGGACAGCCCCAAAGTGCACCACAAAGTGCCCCTCAGGGAAAACCAACACAACCCGGCGCGCCCGTTGGTGGGCAAGCCCCGGCAGGACCGGAACTGTTACCAGGTGTCAAATCGATTATCGCCGTGGCGTCGGGCAAAGGCGGGGTCGGCAAATCGACGACAGCGGTCAATCTGGCGCTAGGCTTAGCCGCCAGTGGCAAAAAAGTTGGCCTTCTTGACGCTGATATCTATGGCCCGAGTATGCCGCGCATGATGGGCATTAGCGGTCAACCCTCATCAACCGACGGCAAAACCCTTGATGCCATGGAAAACTACGGCGTTAAGGTCATGTCGATGGGTTTCCTTGTTGAAGAAGACACGCCGATGATCTGGCGTGGCCCTATGGTTCAGTCAGCACTTGAGCAAATGATGCGCGACGTTAGCTGGGGCGAGCTTGATGCCCTGGTCGTCGATATGCCACCGGGAACCGGTGATGTGCAATTGACCATGGCCCAACGGGTGCCGCTCACGGGTGCTGTAATCGTCTCTACACCCCAGGACATCGCCTTGCTGGACGCACGTAAAGGCCTGAATATGTTCCGCAAGGTCGATGTGCCTGTTTTTGGCGTCATCGAAAACATGAGCTACTTCATCTGCCCCCATTGTGATGAGCGTTCCGATATCTTCTCGCACGGCGGTGCGCGCAAAGAAGCCGCCGACCTCGGCATCGACTTCTTAGGTGAGGTGCCCCTGCACATGGATATCCGCACCACATCCGACAGCGGCCACCCGATCGTTGTCTCCGCCCCTGAAGGGGAGCACGCAAAAGCCTACCTCGCGATTGCCGATAGAGTTTGGCAACACGTGGAAACACGCCTGGGATCAAGTGCTGCGGCTGGCCCAAAAATCGTTATGCAGTAACCTGCAAACACACCTGAATAGAAAATGCCCTCACCCGTGGTTTCGCGTGAGGGCAATTTTTTATGTTTTCTGAAGCTTCTGGGCTGAGACCAACTCGACACAGGCGCAAAACACCTCCATGGCCTGCTCTATTTCATAAACAGAGGGCATCGTTGGTGCCAGACGAATGTTGCGATCACGCGGATCCTTGCCATAAGGAAAGGTTGCTCCAGCTGGTGTTAACTTGACGCCTGCTTTACCCGCCAGTTCAATAATCTCTCTCGCACAGCCATCAAGCACGTCAACACTGACAAAGTAGCCGCCTTCGGGTTTTGTCCAAGTGGCGATGTCCTTGCCCGACAGGTTTTTCTCCAACGCCGCGTCAACGGCGGCAAACTTCGGCCCGACTGACGCGGCCTGCTTTTGCATATGGGCCAGCAACCCGTCCAAATCACCAAAGAACCGGACGTGGCGAAGCTGATTTATTTTATCAGGTCCGATGGTCGCATAGGATAGTTTCTTGGCCGCATCCTGCATATTGGTGATCGAGCCCGCCGTCATCGCCACCCCTGACCCGGCATGTGTGACCTTCGATGTTGACCCGAACATTAAGGCACGGTCGCCAGTGCCCGCGTCCTTACACGCTGTCAAAATATTCAGCACCCGTGCGGGACCGGCACCCAAATGGTGCGCCGCATAGGCATTATCCCAAAATATTCTAAAATCAGGCGCCGCTGTCTTCATCGTCGCTAACCGGCGAACCACGTCATCACTGTACGTCACACCGGTCGGGTTGGAGTATTTTGGCACGCACCACATGCCCTTGATCGCTGGATCATTGGCCACCAAGTCCTCAACGGCGTCCATGTCTGGACCGTCGTCACCCATATCGACGTTGATCATCTCCAGGCCCAATCGTTCACATATAGAAAAATGCCGGTCGTAGCCCGGAACGGGACAAATAAACTTTATGGTTTTTTCAGTGCGCCACGGGGTTGCCCCCCCCGGCATGCCAAACAACAATCCACCGACCAGGGCATCATACATCATGGTCAGGCTGGCATTGCCGCCAAGAATGATTTCATCAACCGAGACGTCCATGAACGCAGCGAACAACGCTTTGGCTTCGGGTATTCCCGTGCCAATACCGTAATTTCGGTAATCGGTGCCGTCATCACCATGGCAGTTATTGCCATCGATAATGCTCAACATCGCGTCACTTAAGTCCAATTGCTCGGGCGACGGCTTGCCACGGGTCATATCCAGTTGCAGATTACGGCGACTGAGCTGCTGGTACGCCTGTTCGGCTTGTTTTAAGTGCTGTTCGGAGGACAAATCGGCACGGCTCATTTTATTACTCCTTCAAAAAATACCCGTTCAGGCGGTGGGGTGAACTGGGCTAAAGGCCGGTGAAAACAAAGTTTTTCGCATCACCTCGACATAACTTTTAAACACATATCCACCGTTCCGCTTAAGCAGTTCCTGACGGTGTTCGCGGTAATAGGCGGGAATATCATACCAGCGCATGTTCGGGTTTTGATGATGGACGACATGCAAGTTGTTGTTGAGAAACAACAGGCTGAAAAAAGGCCCGGTTTCAACAATCGCCGTACGGTGCGCCGGGTCAACCGCCGCACCATGTTCGCAAAACGAGCGAAGGAGCGTTAATGCCAGCCCCGGATAGGCAAAACAGGCGATATACATCCACCAGTCCATTCCGGCGACAGCACTGACAAACCAGAACAACAGCGCCACAGACAATATGTGGACGACCAATCCCTTGATCGTTCGGCCGTCACCTTCGGCCACCTTCTCCGCTTGCCCAACAATAAGCCGGACAAACGAAATCAATGGCCCAACCAGTAGGCGCCCTGCCAACGTCTGGTTGATCAATAACACAGATTTCGTAAAGGCGCTCAGTTCGACCCATTGTGACTTGGAAAGGTAATATGATTCCGGATCAAGACTTGGATCGGTTAAGTTGTTGTCGCGATGATGGATCGTATGGGCGCGCGCATAATAGGTGTAAGGGTACCAAACGCCGAGTGGCGGCATGACCAGCGCCATTTTCAGCCATTTGGGAACAGTATTGATGTTATGCACGGATTCGTGAATCAAAGAATTATGCCAAGCGGTCAACACCCCGCCAACGATGAAAACGACCGGCCACGGCACGACCCGGTGATTTAAAATCAGCCCAAACCAGCCCGCATAAATGGCGATGCCAACCAATAACGTTGGCCCTTCATAATGCCAAAACGCCTTAGATATCTTTGTCATTCGTTAATCAAATCCCATTTTCTTGAGCAATGGGTATTTCCCAAAACTTCAGAGTCCATATGAAGTCAAAAAAACAATAAATCAAACCAAATCCCGCCCACCGATCAACCGAACCAAAGCGTAAAGTACGGCGCGAGTGTGCGATTTGTAACAAAATTCCCAAGCGAGGCCTCGACACTCTTGGGCGGGCCGATCTTTTCGCCTACGATGGCTCGTATGAGATGGGGGCTTTTTATTTGGGCGTTAAGCACGCTATTCACTGCAACGGTTGTTGTCGGCGGGTTGCTGCACGCCAATGTCCTTGAAAAAAGAGTAACGGCTCTGCCGCATGCCGAATGCGCTGAGGTCCGCACAGCGTTAGAAGATGGCATCCCCATCGAACCGGGATTCAGACAACTGGAATATGAGTTTCCCGACAACGAACATGGCATCAAAGGCCGCCTTTGCCGCCTGCACGCGGTTGGGTCTGGGGCCCACATTGAAGGTGCCCAAATCAGGTCTCTCGCCGATATGCATGCCTTTCTCAAAGCATCGCTTGAACAGGCGGGGTGGCGCGAAACGAAAGAAACCAAACGTTTCGTCGACCGCTCACAATCAGGCAAGGATGTTTTCGCATTGTTTAAAAACAATGCTATTTGCGTCGCGACGACGTTGATTAGTCTGGTGCCCGGGTATATCCCGACCACCGACGTGAAGACCGACGGGCAAGTCTATCTTGGTTCCTTGTTCCCCTACGAACGGGAATGGTGGATTGCCGTCGACTGTTTTCATTTGTGACAAAGAACCCACCGATGACCGCAGATACATCAAATACACCCTACGACGTCATCATCGTCGGCGGGGCGGCTGTCGGCAGTGCCGTTGCCTATTTCCTGACCAGCCACCCTGGGTTCGATGGACGGGTATTGGTCGTTGAGCGTGATCCCGCCTATGCGACCTGCTCCACCACCTTGTCTGCGGCCTCAATCCGTCAGCAATTCTCGACCCCAATCAACATTCGTATGTCCCAATTCGGCATCGAATTTCTCAAGTCCTTGCCCGCACGCTTCGGACCCGAGGCCGACGTCAGTTTTCGCGAAAACGGCTACCTGATGTTGGCCAGTGTCGCCGGGGAAGCCGTTCTTCGACAAAATTTTGAAACGCAGATCGCCTTGGGGGCGAATACCGGCTGGTTAACACCAGATGACCTGACCTCACGCTTTCCGTGGCTGTCTACTGACGGTGTCAAAGCGGGGTGTTTGGGGTTATCTGACGAAGGATGGTTCGATTCTCATACGCTACTTCAAACCCTTAAGACCCAGGCGGTCGCCAATGGGGCCGACTACATTGACGGCAATGTCGCCAGTCTTGAGATGAGCGATGGAGGCGTGACTGGGGTTGAACTGCAAGATGGCCGGACGTTCACTTGTGGGCACGTGGTCAATGCCGCCGGGCCAAATGCGGCACAAATCGCCGCCATGGCGGGCCTCAAAATACCTGTTGAGTCCCGCAAACGTTTCGTTTTTGTCATCGACTGCCGTGAAAAAGCCCACATTACCAATTGCCCGCTGATGATTGACCCCTCTGGCGTCTACGTTCGCCCGGAAGGGGAATACTTCATCACCGGCGTTTCACCGACGGCAGAGCAGGACCCGGAATGTTTTGATTTCGACATCGATTACAGTCTGTTTGACGCAATCATTTGGCCCGCCTTGGCTGAACGCGTCCCGGCATTCGAAGCGATTAAGGTAGTTAACGCCTGGGCCGGGCATTACGCCTATAACACGCTCGACCAAAACGCAATTGTCGGTGCCCACCCTGACGTTAGTAATTTCTATTTCGCTAACGGGTTTTCGGGTCATGGCTTACAACAATGTCCGGCTGTCGGGCGCGGAATTGCCGAATTAATCGTTGATGGACATTTCACAACGCTAGATCTCAGCGATCTTGGCTATCAGCGCATCGCCTTAAACCAGCCTTTATCCGAAGCCAACGTCATCTGAATATCAGACCACTCCCTAATATACGCCTGAGTCAGCCCGTTCTGTCATAAACGACAAAACTAAACGCGGGGCCTCCTTCGGTTTCCGGTTCGTGCTGATCTCTCGAAATTTCTGACCACTGATCACCGTCAAGGACCGGGAAAGACGTATCGCCCAAAGGTGACGCATGCACCTCAGTAAGGTAAATGCGGTCGGCTTGCGCAAGGGCCAAATCATAAATCTGCGCACCCCCAATTACGAAGACCTCATCACGGCCTTCAATCAGGGGAATGGCGTTTGCTTTTTGGATCGCAGAGTTGAAATCGTGCACGACCTCGACACCGTCGGCGTGCAAACCGTGATCCCGGGTAATAACAATGTTGGTCCGTCCGGGAAGCGCTTTGCCAATCGATTGAAAGGTCTTGCGTCCCATAATCACCGGCGCCCCCATGGTGACCCGCTTGAAATATTTCAAATCAGCCGAAATATGCCAGGGCATTTCGCCCTTTAGCCCGATCATCCGGTTTTCCGCCATGGCAACAATCAGCGACAGACGCATCAGCTCAAACCGCAATCGGCGCTGAAATATGCGGGTGGCAGTCGTAACCGACCAGTTCGAAATCCGCGAAGTGGAAATCGAAAATATCTTTGACGTCAGGATTAATGTTCACGCGCGGTAAAGGTTTGGTATCGCGCGACAATTGCAGGTCGGTCTGTTCAAAATGATTTGTATAAAGATGGGCGTCACCAAAGGTATGGATGAATTCCCCTAACTGAAGCCCCGTTACCTGAGCCATCATTTGGGTCAGTAGAGCATAAGAGGCGATATTAAACGGCACACCCAAAAAGATATCGGCGCTGCGCTGATAAAGCTGACACGACAGTTTGCCGTTCGCAACGTAGAACTGAAACAGACAATGACATGGTGGTAACGCCATCTGATCAACATCGGCAACGTTCCACGCGCAAACAATGTGCCGCCTTGAATTCGGGTTGGTCTTGAGATCATCGACAAGATTGGCAATCTGGTCAACCTTGCCGCCATCAGGTGTCGGCCAAGATCGCCACTGATGCCCATAAACCGGCCCTAGGTCACCATTTTCATCGGCCCACTCATCCCAAATGCGAACCCCATTATCCCTGAGATACTTGATATTGGTGTCACCCGCCAAGAACCACAGTAATTCATGGATAATCGATTTGAGGTGCAGTTTCTTGGTTGTCAAAATCGGGAACCCACGCGCCAGATCAAAGCGCATTTGATAGCCGAATACGCTTTGCGTCCCGACCCCCGTACGGTCGCTGCGGACAACGCCGGTTTCGCGCACGTGCTTTAACAATTCGACGTATTGCTGCATTATCGATCCAAATATCAGTCTATCAGAACAAGGGAGGCATTCTAACGCCTCAAACTGTCCGGTCAAAGACGCCGGGAATGGGCCAGTCTTCTCCGTCAATCGGACACAAAACTGATCGAATCGGCACTCGGGTTTTCCGCCCAATGGCGCTGGTTTCGCCGCTACTCGTCATTTCTGGTTGTCATAAACAGGGCAGAATCATAGATTGCTAATGAAAGGTTAAGGAAGATAGATTCTTATAGCGGGAAAATGGAGTATTCTGGCTATGACATCAAATTTTCTCGACCATATCAAAGAAATTGAGGATCACCGTA